>Ga0210006_1000308_pt1 | contig 39957 bp, 30 predicted proteins | sample CryGey02umfilter_2_FD_185452 | JGI IMG/M metagenome (GOLD analysis project Ga0210006, IMG submission 185452) | Groundwater microbial communities from aquifer in Utah, USA - Crystal Geyser 4/10/14 0.2 um filter (SPAdes) (version 3) | ecosystem: Environmental > Aquatic > Deep subsurface >... | reverse complement strand
GGCGGGGCAAGCGAGCAACCAATCGCCTCTGAATTTGAAAAAAGTTTAACTTGGTCGCAATTGCTGAACGAAGCTCGAACCTTTTTCGAGCGATTTTCGCTCGAAAAAGGTTCGAGCTTCGTTCAGCAATTGCGGGTATCACCAACTTGCGTATTGAACAGAACACCATCTCTGACATTAATGCAAACACGAATCCATGGAGTAGCACAAAAGGACAAGGTGCATATGGAGTATTAATTAATCATGCAGATCATAAATCATCTGGAAATATGGGATCGACAATTGAAGCACAAATTATTAACAATACAATTTCAGATTTAGAAGGCCTTTGGGCACACGCAATCGGACTTGAGGGAGACACGCCAAGCGCTGTTGTAACAGGAAACACTATCAGTGGAATAGTTGACCATAAGGGCGGTACAGATGAAGCAGGAGTATTCTTTCAAGATAACCTTTCCGGAGATACTGTGACGATCAGTGGGAACAAGTTCAATGGTGGAGATTTCCTCGGAGTAGCCATTCACCCTGATGATGTTGCTGCATATGGGTACCAAGTTAATGCCTCCAGCAACTATTGGGGAGGCCCGGATCCTGACTTTGATTTAGTAACTTTCGGAGATGTAAATTATGATCCTTGGTGGATGGACCCCGCAATGACGCTTTCTTCAACGTATATCAGCACATTCAATACTATTCATACCACGTTGGAGGCGGCTGATATTTCCAACAATATTGACACTTGTGGTACAACTCCAGATTCTTGTACCGGATTATATTTTGAAAAATCAATCACTGTTGATGAAATAACTACAAAAATGGGGAAGATAACATTCAATTCAGACTTGGATCTAACAAGCGAAGCTACACAGGAATTTTTGCAAAATCTGGGAATTTACATGGAAGCTAATGCTGGTTCCATGAAATTTGATGCTACGACTCAAGCTGAAATGAAAGCGGCAGGGGCAGAAATTAAGATGTATGGTGTAGATGCGCTGGGATATATTGATGGAACCACACCTATCATCGTCCGAGATGATGCAGGTAACATTCTTTCTGAGGGAGATGCGAATTATCCAACTTTATCCTCCATATCATACGTTGCTAACGATGGTGGCACAATAACTTTCAGCACAAATCACTTTACCCAATTTGATTTACCAAGTGAGGATCAAACAACTCCAGATTCTGGTGGCAATGCTACTTTATCAAACGATACTCCTCAAGTTGTGGTTACCGATCCCGATCTAGAATTAGACCTTTCAATTGCAGATGGAACGGATAATCCAACCATCGACGTCAGTGCATTTATTACCGGTGGAACCGGAAACATACCAAAAATTGACATCAATTCTGATGATCCTGATAATGCCGATGTGCATATTCCGGCAACTACCATAACTGGGCCGTCTGATTGGGATGGAGTAATTGCGGCTCCTACTGTTACAACCATTGATTTGCCTGTCGTTTCAGGAGAAACCTCAACATTAGGCACGGCTATTGAAGTAGGATTTTCTAGTGACAAACTATCTTTTGATAACGCGGTAAGAATTTTACTTCCGGGACAAGCCGGCAAAAGGGCGGGCTATTCCAGACCGGGAACAGACTTTACAGAAATTACCAGTATTTGTACTGCCGATACTCAAGAGGCGGGAGATGCATTAGTTGCTGATGGAGAATGCAAGATTGATGTAGGATCAGATTTAGTTATTTGGACCAAACACTTTACCAAATTTGCCAGTTATACCCAAACAACAAACGATAACAACAGTAGTAGTGGCGGAGGCGATGGTCTTTCGGATGGGCGTGCCGGTAAATCCCCTGTCTGTAACGATACCAAACCAGGATCTGCTCCAATATTGTTGTCCACCTTCGCCGGTATTAACTCTGTCACTCTTACCTGGTCTACAGCTTCCGCTCCTACAACCTATTATCTCGTCACTTATGGTACTAAGTCCGGTTCACAGCAGTACGGCAACCCCAATGTCGGTCCTGCCGGTACTACAAGCTACACTATCAATGGACTATCCGGAGGAACCACTTATTATTTCCGGGTTCGTGCCGGTAATGGTTGTGCACCTGGAGACTTTTCCAACGAACTCTCCTCATCCCCCTCCGGTGGTTTTGTAGCCGAGCCCCCAGCAGGTTTTGAGCCGGGTGTCTTAGGAACCACCACCGAAGAAACAGATCAAACTGCCCTTGTTGCTCAAATATCTGCTACTCCCAGTTTTACCCCCACCGGTCAAGTATTAGCCGACACGAGTGAAAGTGATAACGGTAATAAGAACTACTTATGGCTTCTACTGTTTATTCCTCTATATTTCGTAGTGCGTGGCTTATTCAAAAAGAAATAGACCTGTGACATAATGAATGTTGTTATGGCACATCCTGCCCTCACTCTTTTTTTTCCACATCCTCACAACAATCATAAAGCTAAAGTCCTCTGGCCTAGATCGATAGTGGTCTTAATCGGCTTGTTTATCATGGGCCGTTCTATAGTCGACATTACCATTGGTCTCCTGCCGGGAGTTCTTGGCTATGCTTCTCAAATTGATCCATCCAGAGTGATCGAGCTGACAAACAACGAGCGACTCAACGCTGGGCTCACCATCGTCAAGCAAAATCAGGAACTGTCTCAAGCGGCCCAGGCCAAAGCTGCTGATATGTTTGCCCATAATTATTGGGCTCATCTTTCTCCCACCGGTACCGAGCCCTGGTCATTTATTACTTCTTCCGGCTACAAATATCAGCATGCTGGTGAAAATTTGGCTCGTGATTTTGGCAATCCTTCGGACATTGTCAAAGCCTGGATGGCCTCCCCGACACATCGCCAAAATCTTCTTGACAGTCGATACAAAGATATTGGCATTGCCGTTATGGATGGTTATCTCAACGGTGTCGAAACTACTCTTGTCGTTCAGATATTCGGTACTCCACAAACCTCCGTCTCCAATATCGCTTCGGAAAGGGTCGAAGCTCAGCCAGTTTTGGCTCTGGAACCATCCTCCCCGGATAAACTTATTCCTACCTCAGGTATTTCCCCCTTGGATCTCAAAAAGTCATGGTCATTGGCCTTCGTCATTCTCGTTCTTTTTGCTCTCAGTTTAGACTGGATTTTTGTCCTTAGATACAATATTATCCGTATTACAGGGGATACTTGGGCTCATCTGACTTACTTTATTGGGATCGCTACTATTCTGATTATCATTAAACAAGGCATCATCTTATGAAAAAGCCAATAGGAAAAATAATTGACTATCTGGTTCTTGGTTTAATGGTCTCTGCCGCCATACTTTTGACATTAATTTTTAACGGAAACAAGGTTTATCAGATTATTACGATCATCGGCATCTCCTTCGCCTATGTTGTCTGGGGATTTTTACATCATTGGAGAGACAATTCCATTCATCAAAAAGTGATTCTGGAATACATGCTTTTTGGTATTTTAGGATGTGTATTGGCTATAGGATTACTGTAACGGCCTACAATCAGGTATACTATCAATAGATGAACCTCATTAGATTTACATTTTTTGCTGTTTTTTTATTGGTTGTTTCTTTTTTTACCTCGTCTCTTGTCCTCGCAGACGCCAAGTCGGACTACGACTATCAATATAGTCAGTATCGCACCGGATACTCCGAATTCGTCATTTTAAAGCAAGATTATCTCAACACTTCGAGTTTGGACAATCAGCAAAAGGCCATGCTTTCAGCCAAACAAACAATATTAGCGAGAGATCTGGCCAAGGCTTCATTAAATTGGTATTTAATGGATCGTATTGCAAGTTACAATGTCGACTACAATCCCATCAAACCGGTCATTACTTCGCTAGATACGGCTCGGCAATATTTTCTCGGACAGGCTCAAAAATCCCAGAGCATTATCACTCAAGAAGATCTAAAAAAATTCACCCAAGGATATCTAACTACCATTACTGAAAATGACAGCCTTATTAAGTTCGGTATCGTGGTCAACAAGATTGCTGCTCTAGTAAGAATTCAAACGGATTCCGCTATAGCCTTGGATGCCATCATTCCCAAGCTTTCCACTCCGATCCCCTCTGCTTTGGCCGCCCGAATTCAAGAGCTCAAGGATTCTTCCGAGATTATCGATGGCAAAATTGATCTATTGGCCAACAATCTCAATCTGGCAGACGCCATTGCCGAATCCGTGAACGAGATCTTCTTTACTTCAAGAGTGGAGAAATTGGTGGAAATCCGTGAGTTACAACTAGACTGGATTAACCGCCTTATTGATATCGATATAAACTATGTCCAACCCCAAATTTAAGATCACCAACCCGGAAGCGATCAAACTTCTAAACGATATTAAAAGCGGTGCTTTTTTGGTGCCGGTCAAAGATTGGATTACCCGCTTCAAATGGTTCTTGGTCAGCGGTCTGGTCTTGGCAGTTCTTTTGATTGCCCTAGCTATCGGCAACGCTATCTCCAGACGGAATAAACCTCCAGTTTTTTTGCCACCGGATCTTGGAACTCCCGTCTCCACCACCGGAAATGCTGTCAAATCCGATTATGAGTGGATAAGACAAAATATCCAAGACCTCAGTACCGATCTTCCTGATCCGGTGATCCCTCCGTTCGATAACTCAATCGATCTTGAAAGTGATAATATATAACCTATGACAAAATCAATGTCTCCCAAAACAATTAATAAAGCTAAAACAGAAATGTCTGAACTCAAAACTAAGACCAAAAAATCGGTGAAAGTTATCAAAAAACTCCGCTTTGATTCCTCTCCAGAATCCCTTCCGGAATTAAAGGAAATCAAACGCTCACCATTTGGGTTTGCTCTTAAGCTGGCTCTGATCGTTGTCTTAGGTATTGCCCTCTACTTAGTGGCTCAAAAGTATCGGGGTTACATCCTAGCCGGGACGGTGAATTCTTCACCGATTTCACGTTGGGAACTAAACCAAAAAATGTCCGAGAAATATGGCAAACAATCTTTCGATGAAATAGTCAATCAAAGACTTCTGGACGCTGAGCTCAAAAAAAACAATATCGTTGTATCCGACAAAGAAGTCTCCGATGAAACAGCCAAGATCATCAAAGAATACGGCGGCGAAGAAGCTTTCAAGGCGGCTTTGTCTCAATACGGTTTGACGGAGGCTAAAGCCAAAGACTCTATCAGGCAAAGTCTAAGTCTCAAAAAAATTATCGAAAAAAATTACAAAATCGAAATTACCGACGATCAAGTTAAAAAATATTTTGACGACAACAAGACCCAATTTGCCGACAAAAAATTTGAAGACGTCTCAGCCGACATCAAGAACACCCTTTATCAGCAAGAAGTCTATACCAAGACTCAAGAATGGTTTACCGGCATTCGCAAGGCCGCTAAGATCGTCCCCTTTATCTAAAGAGCTGTGAACAAAACTGCCCAACAAACATTTCTAAAGAAAATAGACTTCCATGTTAAGCGCTGGATTATTCCGGCGCTTACGACTTTTGTGGTAGTTTCCATCTTCACCGTTGTCATATTTACCCGTCGTTCAGTGCCCACAAAACCAACTCAAAACCCGACAGTGACCACTACCAAGATCCTTCCATCGGAAGATATCACCTTGCCCCCGCCGGATATTCGAAGTGGTAACTCCATCGAAGTGGTTTTGAAGGCGAGACGTACCAGAAGAGACTTTCTCGATAAGGAATTAACTTTCAAACAAGTCTCACAAATGCTCTGGGCCGGCCAGGGAGTTACCTCGGATTGGGGTGGTCGCACTGCTCCATCGGCCAAATCTACTTATCCCTTAACATTGTTTCTTATAGCCTACAAAGTTAACGGACTGGAAGCAGGTGAATATCAATATATTCCGGGGGATAGGACTCCCGTGCATCACCTAAAGCCAATTAAGGAAGTTGATCTTCAGCAAGCCATCTTCGAGGCTCTTAACGAAAGCTCCTTCAAGAATGCCCCTGCCGTCATTGTGATCACCGGCAACATGGATAAGATGGCCGAGTCATACGGAGGTATCCCCCACGATAAAGAAGTGTATCTCGAAGCTGGTCACGCCGGAGAGAATATGTATCTTCAAGCCGAAAGCCTTAAGCTGGGTATGGTTACTATTTCCGGCTTTGATAAAGCTAAGGTCAAAGACCTTATTACAATTCCGACAGGTGATACTATAATCTACCTCGTTCCCTTCGGGATACCAAAGCAATAAGAAATGGGAAACTACGAAAAAATTGTTCGCAACTATTGGACCGATAAAGAAAGTCTCAATGCTAAAGAATTCGCAACTCTACGTGAAGAAGCGGCCAAACTAGCTAATGAAAAATATTCTGTGGAAGAAATTATGGAAGTTGCTTGTTCTGGTCGAGCCATGACTGCCAGACAAGCCCTTGCAGTCCTAACCCAAGATAGGATACAAGAACAGCAAGAAAAGCATCACACCGATTTCTAAAATCTATTTTCCTTTTCTCCATTCAGCTATCTTCGTGTGATCTCCTGAGAGTAAGATATCAGGCACCTTCCAGCCGTTATATTCTGCCGGTCTGGTGTATTGGGGATATTCCAATGCCATTTCCTTACTGTAAGACTCTTCTTTAAGTGAATCAGGGTTACCGAGAACTCCTGGCATCAGTCGGCAAATACTGTCCACTACGATCATCACGGGAAGTTCACCTCCGCTCAGTACATATGGACCGATACTGTAAACTTCATCAGCCAGATGTTCGTGCACTCGATGATCTATACCTTCAAAGTGCGGAGCAATAAATATTAAATGCTCTTCTGATTTCAGTCTTTCCACTACTTTTTGGTCATACATCTTTCCCTTTGTATCCATCAAAATCACCCTAGATTTAACTTGTTCTTTTTCTGTCTTGATTCCTTGATTCCTTGAGTTCTTGAGTTCTTGTACTGCTCTCTCCACCACATCCACTCTCATTACCATACCCGCACCTCCGCCAAAAGGCCTGTCATCTACGCTTTTATAGTTATCATCGCTCCAATCTCGCAAATTTCGGACATTGATTTGTACTGTCTCCGATCCTACCGCTCTGCCGATGATAGATGTTTTAAACACGCCCTCAAACATCTCCGGAAATATGGTCAAAATATCTATCCTCATAGCTAGATTGTATAACAACTAATGCCTCTTGAGCTATAATGTCTTCATGCCAAGATTAGTAAAAAAAACTGCCAAAGGCCCGATGGTCGTAGGGGATAAACTCTATTGGTATGTCAATGGTTTAGCTGAAGAAATCGTGACTGAATCTGACGAGAACTGTCATCATGGCGGAGAGAGTTGTAGTCACGACGGAGAAGAAGGTTGTTGTGGAGGTCAGTACCAACACTAGCATATATGAACAAACATCCCATTGCAGTGGTGGTCATCCCTACTTATAACGAAGCCCATTCTATCGGCAAGATGATCGACCATCTCTTTACCGTTACTTTTCCCCATATCAAAGATTGGGATTGTAAAGTTTTGGTAGTAGACGACACCTCTCCGGACGGCACTTACAAAGTAGTCCAAACAAAACAGAAGAAGTATAAAGATCTTTTTCTTTCCCTTAGTGTTAAAAAGGCGGGTATCGGAGCTGCCTATGTTCGCGGTTTCCGTTATGCCATGTCGCAGCTCCATGCGGATGTGGTTTTTGAAATGGATGGTGACTTTCAACATCCTCCGAAGTTGATACCCGTTTTCCTCAAAGAAATCGCCGATGGTTATGACTATGTCATGGGTAGTCGGAAGATCAAAGGCGGTAGCAATCCAAAGGGTTGGGGTTTCAAAAGAGTTTTTTTGAGCGAAGTTGGCAGTCTGGTGGCTCGGTTTGTCCTCTTCTTTCCCACCCAGAATTTTTTCAGGATCACCGATCCCACCGGTGGCTTCAAGGCCACTCGCGTCAAAGGTTTTGTGGATACCATGGATATGGACCATCTTTATTCCCGTAGCTTTGGCTACAAACTTGAATTTCTTTACAATACCGTCATGCTTGGTGCCAAGGTCAAAGAGATCCCTTTGGTATTTGGATTGCGCGCGGCCGGTGAATCAAAGATCGAACCACAAACGGCCTTTGAAGTTTTTAGAGTGGTGACTCTACTAAGATGGCACGATTCCACCACTCAAAAATTTCTTAAATTTGGCACCATCGGCTTGTTTGGTTTTGTTATTAACAAAGTTGGGCTCGATGTTTTTGCCAAACTTCTGAGTAATCTAATCAGTGTGGTGGGTGTCAGAAACACCCTCGCCAACGCTCTAGCTGCCGAAATCTCCATCGTCAGTAACTTTATTTTCAACAATCTTTGGACTTTCAAGAACGAAAAACTGGTTTGGGGTTCCAAGATAGTCAGAAAGTTCGCCACTTTCAATCTCAGTTCTGTTGTCTCGGGTATCCTACTTCCTAGTCTGGTTATCGGTTTGGGGACTCAGATCTTCGGCGATCAGTACCGTTTTCTATTCTTAATTATCGCTGTCTTCTTCGTCACCGTTCCTCTCAACTGGTTCATCTACAACGTCATTATCTGGAAGAAGAAGTAATTCATGGAAGCAATAGCCTCAACACATTTTTCGGAAAGACAAGAAAAGTATAGTCAGGATCTATTAGAGGCAGTCAGGAAAGAATTAGACACGATTGAAATTCCCAAGCCTTTACTTTCTCCACAAGAAGTAAAAGACCGTGATAATTTTCTCCTTATTCATAAATATGCTCGAAATGCCTTTAGATTATCATTTTCCATTCGAGTACCGGAAATAGGTGTCGAAGACCCAAATAAGAGGATCGCAGAGTTTGATCGCTTGATGAATGAGTTGGAGGAGGAAACGAGGGAAGTTGGGGATAAGCCTTTTGTTTACAATCAAATTCCTAACGAAGCAGCTCTTCATCAGATGAGAGGGTATTCTTCTTGGGAGTTTCTCGGGGTAACTGACGAATCAAGAAACGAAGAAACTACCAATCAGGCTACCATTCTTGAGATTTGCGAAATGATCTCCAAAAAAATCGGCGTCGAACTAGATTTATAAAACTCTCTCGTCATTGCGAGTTTCGGTACCCCGAACCGAAGCAATCCCATGCCACCTCTCTCGTCATTGCGAGTTTCGGTACCCCGAACCGAAGCAATCCCATGCCACCTCTCTCGTCATTGCGAGTTTCGGTACCCCGAACCGAAGCAATCCCCGCCACAGAGGTAAGATAGATCTGTGGAGAAAAAGATTCCTTGCATTTACATTCTCACAAATAAGAACAATACAGTTCTTTACGTTGGAGTTACCAACAATTTACTGAGAAGGGTTTGGGAACATAAAGAAAAAATATCAGACGGATTTACCAAACAGTACGGCATTGACAAATTAGTTTATTACGAATTTCTCGAAGATATGAAAGAAGCAATCAAGAGAGAAAAAGTAATAAAGGGAGGTTCGAGAAGAAGAAAGATGGATTTGATTAATTCCTTTAATTCCTCATGGGAGGATTTGTACCAAACACTAATGTAATTCCACTAGCGGGGATTGCTTCGGCTCGAATACGAGACTCGCAATGACGTTATAAGTACGGTGCCCAATCAGCTACCGGGGCAGTGTTGTTCAGCAGGAAGTTCCACGTAAATAGTAGTATCGGAATTACCAGTAAACCAGCGATAATTTTTAATTCTTTTTTCTCAATTAATTTGTCCCAGCCGATCAATACGAGCGGTGCTACGGGCAGAATATAACGGCTGATATCCCGGTGGGCTACCAACAGGGTAGACAAAAAAAATAAACCGGCAAAATAATACTCGATTATTAGTTTCTTCTCCTTAAGTTTCATTATTCCAACCCCAAATATCAGCCAGGTCCAGATCACGTCTTCAAGCCAAAAGCTTCCTACCCAGTTTTTTCCGATCGGGGTAAACACACTGAAAGGCGGCCAAAAGAGATGAATATTATCACCACTATGAAAATAAGCCCACACGTCTCCAGTTCTAATCCTAAAGAACCAAAACAGTACTGGAATTACCGCCAGCTGAATTAACAGGGGCCAGTATTTCCATTGGATTTTCTTGGTTTTCACCGATTCGACCATGGCGAAGATCCCATACGCCGCCAATAGGATTATGGCCGGACTCTTTGTAATCTGTGCCAAAGCGCCGAAAATTCCGGCCCACAAATACTTACCTTTTTTAAAATAGAATAGACTGGCGAGGATAAAAAGAATAAACCATGGTTCCGGAGAACCAATAGCTCGGATAGCTACCCAGCGGGCAGGCAAGATCATAAAAACAAGCGACAGCCAAAAAGGATTGAGACTGAGTTTAAATTCCGCAAGGTACTTATGAAACATCCAAAAGCATAACAGTGATCCCAGTAGGGTCGCTAGTAGCATGGCCGTCGGTCCTTTCAGGAAGGGATCTAAAACAGCGATTGCCGCCGGGTACAAAGGAAAATGTGCCGGAAAATACTCGGCCGGCTCTGTCACCGAAAAATCATTCACAATTTTTTCTTTATTGTACCAAGTCTTTTCCACTATTAGATAATTCGGGCCGTCAAAATTTTGCCAAAGGATCTTGGATCCCTCCGAAAAATCCAGATTCCACCCGGGTAATTGGATTTTGAGGGCGAAAGGTAACCAAGTAACCAGTGTGAACAATGCCACCAACACCAATAAATACGCTCGTTTCATTTACCTCTAGTATATACTTGTGAGTATGCTGGGACAAATCCAAAAGTTATCGGTATTTTTGCCAGCCTATAACGAAGAAGCCAATCTTGAGAGGACGGTCAATAACGTCGTCGAAAATCTAAAAGGAAATGTTCCTATTTGGGAGCTTATTATCGTAAATGATGGCTCCAAAGACAAAACCGGAGAAATTGCCGACCGTTGGAGACGAAAAGATAAACGTATCTCGGTCATCCATCACAACCCCAACCGAGGTTATGGTGCCGCCCTCAAGAGTGGCTTATACGCCTGTAAATACTCCTGGATTGCCTTTATCGATTCTGATGGCCAGTTTGACTTCTCCGAAATTAAGAGATTTATTGATACTCAGCAGAGAACCGCCGCTGATATGGTAATCGGTTTCTATCTGAGTCGAAAAGTTTCTCTCAGCCGCAAATTAAATACTTTCATCTGGCAAGTAATTGTCCGTCTCTTATTTAGGCTCAATGTCCGTGACATTGATTGTGGTTTCAAGCTTATTTCCAAAAAAATTATCGATACCATAGAACCTCTCCAAAGCGAGAGGGGAGCCTTTATTAGCAGTGAGTTTCTTATTAAATCCAAAAAAGCCGGCTTCAAAATTATCGAAATCGGAGTAAACCATTACCCTCGGAAGCAGGGAGAAGGTACCGGAGCCAATATTGACGTCATCATTCAAAGTTTTATTGATCTTTTTAAACTTTGGTACTCACTGAAATAAAACCATCGTCATTGCGAGGAGCAAAGCGACGTGGCAATCTATACAAATGAAAACATTAGGGGAATTCATCAAGAAAAACAAACTCGAGTCCTTTTCTATTTTCTTAATCATTCTTCTTGCTCTTTGTCTCCGTCTGTATCGTATTAGCGAGTTCATGACTTTCTTGGGTGACGAGGGTCGGGATGTCCGCATTGTGAGAGATCTCATTACCAAAGGTAACCTTGTTTTTATTGGACCCCAAACAAGCATCGGGAACATGTATCTCGGTCCACTTTACTATTACATAATAGCCCCAGCTCTTTTTCTTTCACGATTGAACCCAGTTGGTCCTGCAGTTCTAAATGCGCTCATTGGCACTTTCACTGTTTTACTCACTTATTTTATCGGCCGAAAACTCTTCGACAAGTGGTCCGGTCTGATCGCCGCTCTCCTATACGCGGTTTCACCTGTAGCCATCATCTACTCTCGTTCTTCCTGGAACCCAAACCCCATGCCTTTATTTGCTTTACTTTGTATTTGGGGCATTTACCAGGTTTGGCAAAACAAGCAATATTTCTGGCTTCCTCTTGTTGGGATTTTCTTTGCTTTAGCCTTGCAGATGCATTACCTGGGCTTGCTATTGGGACCCGTCCTCGGACTGTTTTGGATCGTCACCCTAATTTCAATTAATAAGTCAAAAGACCTCTTACGAAAAAAAACCTTTTTACATTTTACTCTTTTTGCGTTTTTGAGTTTTTTCATCCTTATGTCTCCGTTATTGCTCTTTGATCTCAAGCACCAAGGGATGAATTTCAACGCCTTCAAAGCGTTTTTCACCGACCGACAAACCACAGTCAATCTCAACCCTGCCAAATCTGATCGTTTCCTTCCTGTCATATATTTGACCGTCTCGGATCTGATATTGGCTCGGCAGACCACCTGGGCCCCGCTAGCATCGATTCTGATTCTTTTATTTTCAGTCTTGATCTATCTCAAATCAAAGTGGTTCAGTTCTCTCAAAACTATTTTCGTTTGGCTCGGCTTTGCGATATTGGGCCTCAGTGTTTACAAACAGCATATTTATATCCATTACCTAGGTTTTATTTATCCGGCCATATATCTGCTGGAGGGGGCCCTCCTTGGGTTTCTCCTAAAGCAAAAAACACTTTTCGGGCTGATTGCGATTACTTTAATTGTTTTTCTCTTCGCCAATAGTATAATTTTTAGTCCGGTGAGGGAAAATCCCAACCGTCAGCTCCAAAGAACAGAACAGGCCGTGGACCTTATTCTTAAAGAATCAGATGGCCAGCCATTCAACTTCGGCCTGATCGCCAAACAGAATTATGATGAATCTTATCGTTACTTTTTGGAAAATAAAAATACTGGTTTGATCAGGGGAGAAGATAAAATTGTCGATCAGCTCTTTGTTATCTGCGAAGACGGAGCCAATTGTCAGCCCGAAGGCCACCCTGCGTGGCAGATTGCTAAATTTGGACCATCTCATGTTGTGGGCCAGTGGCAGATCGATTATTTAAAAATTTATCGTTTAGTTCACACCAAATGATTACTAACTACACGAACGGACCGTTAGTATGGTTAGATCTGGAATTCACCGATCTAGACGTCAAAAGAGCTCAGATCGTGGAGATTGCCACGGTCATCACCGACGCCAAGCTCAATATCAAAGCTATTGGTCCCGATCTAGTCATTCATCAGCCGGAGTCGGTCTTAAAGGGGATGGTGCGTTGGAATCAAGAACATTTTTCGGAGTCCGGATTAATGGAAGAGATTATCGCTTCCAAGGTCACCCTGAGACGAGCGTACGAAGAAACCTTAAAATTTGTCAAAGCTCATTGCGCTTTCAAAACCGGAGTGCTGGCCGGGGCCTCGGTTTATATCGACCGCGAGTTCCTGGGAGAATATATGCCTGTTCTCTATGACTATTTACATTTCCGGATCATCGATACCAATACCATTAAAGAGCTCATGCACCGTTGGTACCCTCGCATTCCCGATTATCCCAAACTCGAGGCTCATCGGGCAGGAAAAGACATTATTGAGTCGATCAATGAGTTAAAATATTACCAAGCCAACCTTTTTAAATAAACCTCTACACTTGTCATTTCGGACCCAATCCGGAATCCATAAAAATAATGACCCCCAAACTCTCCATTGTCATCAGTAACTATAACGAACACGCCAATCTGAAAAGGGGAGTCCTGGAACAGATGTCGGCATATCTTCGGGAAGCTCATTATCCTTGGGAAGTTATCATCAACGACGACGGATCGAGTGATGGCGGAGATAAAATAGTTGAAAATTACACCCAAAAGCACCCCGGTTTCCGCATGATCAGAAGCAAGCACGGGGGTAAGGCGGCCGGTATTTGGAATGCCATTCAAGCCGCCAAGGGCGAGATTGTTCTCTTTACCGATATGGACCAATCCACCCCTCTTCAGGAAGTCGAGAAACTGCTTCTGTCATTTGACCGGGGCTACGATGTAGTTTTTGGTTCTCGTGGCAAAATGCGCCACAACTTCTCAGCTTTGCGCCAGCTTTCTTCCTGGGCTTTCCGTTCGTTTAGGGGTATGTTGTTACTCCACGATGTCGTCGATACTCAGTGTGGTTTCAAGGCCCTGAGATTGGCTGTTGCTAAAAAGATATTTCCTTTGCTTAGTGTTATCAAAGATAAAAAAGTTGTCAGTAAGGGTTGGACTGTTTCGGCTTTCGATGTCGAGCTATTATTCCTAGCGGAAAAGCTCGGTTACAAACTTAAAGAAGTCGATGTAACATGGAAAAATGAAGATACCTCGATTAGCAAACAGAAAAGTTTTATTGGAGAATCGGTTGACATGCTCAAGCAAATTATTCAAGTTAAGATCAGTGACCTTTCAGGAAAATATGATCAAAAATAAAGTTTTTTGTTTACTTAGTTTGGCTATTATCACCCTAGCCCTCTTTTTGTTTTTTCGGCTTTATCGTTTGGGGCAAACCCCAGTCTTTGTCGACGAGGCCATTTATATTCGCTGGTCTCAGGTAATGCGCGCGGAGCCTACACTTCGCTTTTTACCGCTGTCGGATGGCAAACAACCACTCTTTATGTGGTCCACCATGCCTTTTCTTAAACTCGTCTCTGATCCGTTAATTGCTGGTCGTTTGGTCTCCTTTTTTGCCGGTTTTGGTTCCTTGGTGGGTATAGGAACACTGGCCTTATTACTCTTTTCCGATCCTTTTATAGCTCTTTTTTCTTCTCTGATTTATGCCATTATTCCCTTCACTATATTTTTCGACCGCATGGCGCTGACGGATAGTTTACTAGCAATGTTTGGAGTTTGGTCTCTGGTCTTTGCCGTAAAATTCGCCAATACTCTTCATAACGAATATGCAATGTACCTGGGGTTTGCTATCGGCGGCGGGCTTCTCACCAAATCTCCAGCCATGATTTTTTATTTTTGGACTTTGTTGGCCATACTATTTACTCTCGATCAAAAAAAAATCACCATGGATCTTGTAAAGAAACTCCTTTGGGGATTATTCCTGTCCTTGTTTATTTCTCAGGCTATGTACGCCATTCTCCGTTTGGGTGTTGGTTTTCAAATGATCGGTACTCGGAACCAAGATTACGTTTTTTCTATCAAAGAGATATTATCTCATCCCACGACACCATTTATTGGCAATATTGAAACCACCTTAAACTGGTTATTCCTATTGTTCTCGCCTACAGTTCTACTGTTGGGAGTACTAGGCTACCTAAATTCAAAAGTCAGACGCCAATATGTCTTATTAATTATTGTCTCCCTGGCTCCTCTCCTGTACCAGGCCTTCGTTGCCAAAGTCTATACCAGTCGCTATATTTTATACGCCGTTTTACCTTTAATTCCGCTGGCTGGTTTGGGACTCCATTGGCTTTTTAGTCACAAGGGACTTCTGATTAAATCATCGATCACCCTTTTCCTTTCCCTACCATTTCTCATTTCCCTTGTTTATTTATTCAACCCCGCCCTAGCTCCCATGTCGTTTGATATGCGCAATGGCTACTTCGAAGAGTGGACTGCCGGCTACGGTCAAAAAGAAGTGGCTCGGTACTTAATTGACGAAGCTTCCAAAGGTAAGAAAATAGTTGTCTTTACCGAAGGTTTTTTCGGCACTCTACCGGATGGTTTGCAGATCTATACCGAAGGCAATAAAAACATTACCATTGTTGGCTCTACTTACTATGTTTCGGAAATTCCTTCCGGTCTTCTAAACACCTCTAGTGACAATCTGCGCTTCTTGGTTCTAAACAAATCCCGGAACCATCTTTCTGCTGGCGACTTATCCAAGTTAGAGTTAATTAAGGAGTATCCCAAAATGGTTCGGATGGACGGTACCCGCGAATCCCTCCAATTCCTCCGCCTGAAATAAACCTGTTTTCCTCCGTATATAATTAAGCCACATGCGTTATTTTTTCCAATTGATACCCTCGTTCATTAAACTATTTTGGCGCTTCCGTTTGGAGTTTCTCTTGCTCTTATTGTTACTACCAGCCGTTGCCGACATTTTTAAGCCAGGCTTTTTTCCAATGCATGACGACCTTCAAGTTTTCCGACTTTATGAAATTCACAAGTGCCTCCTTGATGGTCAAATACCCTGTCGTTGGGTACCTGACGCCGGTTATGGCTATGGCTATCCCTTGATGGAATTTTATCCACCCATGCCTTACTATCCCATGGAGCTGATGGTTCTTTTGGGAGCCGGTTATTTCTTGCCCGTCAAAGTCATGTTCGCTCTTGCCTTTTTACTTTCTGGCCTGGGAATGTATCTCTTGGCTAAGGAGTTCTTTGGTAGATGGGGAGGCATCTTAGCCGGCGTTATCTACGTTTACTCTCCTTATCATTCGGTCGATATTTTCGTTCGTGGCGCCATGAATGAAGGGTGGGGCATGGTCTGGTTCCCCTTTGTCCTTCTCTACATTTATCGGCTAATCACCAAAGAAAAATCCAAAACAAACTTTATTTTATTAAGCCTTGCTTTGGCTTTGCAGTTCACTTCGCACAATGTGATGACTTTGGTTTTTGCCCCAACTGCCATCATTTGGGCCATTTTCTGGATGTGGAAAACCGGTAAATTTATGGCAGTCAAAAATCTTTTCCTGGTCGGCCTTCTGGGAATTGGGCTTTCGGCCTTTTTCTTTATTCCAGTGGTCCTAGAACAAAAATTTGTTCATGTCGATTCCATGACTGTAGGGTATTTTAATTATCTAGCCCACTTTGCCGACATCAAACAGCTTTTTCTGTCTCGCTTTTGGGGCTACGGCGGTTCTACCTGGGGTCCGGAAGATGGCATGTCTTTTTCCATCGGCCATCTCCAATGGATTGGCGCAGTTCTTGCCGCTTTAATAGCATTAATTAGATTGTCATTCTCGCGAAAGTTGGCCGATGGTCCCTGGAGAGGGAAATCTTTACCAATGATGATCATAATGTTAGTCGCTTTCGGTTTTATATACGCTTTTCTTACTCATAGCCGATCAAACTTTATCTGGGAACGCTTGAGTATCCTTCAGTTCGCCCAGTTTCCTTGGCGCCTCGTGGCCTTGATAGTTTTCTATTTTTCTTTTGCATCAGGTTATCTCGTGACTGTTTCTATACCTAAGATGGTCAGGCCGATTCTGTTTGCTATTTTTATTATTTGTATCATTACTTTTAATATTGGTTTTTTTCATTTCGAAAGGCACGTGAGGATTACCACTCAAGAAAAGCTCTCCAGTCTTCAGTGGGAGCTTCAGGTGACCGGAGGCATCTTTGATTATTTACCCCGCTCGGCACCCAAACCACCAGGAGATCCCGCTTTTACTATCCCCCAATTCTTGGTTGGCCGGGGAGGGATTCTAAATTTCCTGGCAGGGTCAAACTGGATGAGCTTTGATGTTAACTCTTCAACACCGGTGGCCAAAGTCATGTTGCCCCTTTATACTTTTCCCGGTCTCACCACTAGAGTGGATGGGGCAAAGGTCTCTACCGAGATAGATCCTGAGCTGGGACGAGTAGTCGTTACCGTCACACAAGGTGTTCATCACGTAGAGTCCAGGATAGGCTACACCACGGTTCGTCTGTTTTCCGATCTACTCACTTTATTCTCTATACTTTTATTATTCAAACTAATTTCCGATGATCGAAAACACTCCACCTGACGCTCAATCGGTGTTAGAAATTCAAGAAGTTAAACGACGGTCGGTTTCCGGTGTTTTAGCTCTAGTTTCCCGTACTTTCATCATTCAAATTATTTCTTTTGTCGCTACTCTCGCCATTACCATTTTTCTTGATCCCAATACTTATGGTGTTTTCTATCTGGTTTCTTCGCTTGTTAACTTTCTTGCCTATTTCTCGGATGTTGGTTTGGCCGCCGCTCTTATTCAAAAGAAAGAGGAAATTACCAAGGAAGATTTATCGACCACTTTTACCGTCCAGCAGATATTAGTCATTTCACTTCTTGTCATTCTTTTTATTCTTTCTCCATTAATCCGTACCCAATATCGGATCGATCGGACCGGCATGTATCTCCTGTATGCTATGGGTATTTCACTTTTCCTTAGCTCGCTAAAGACAATTCCTTCGATCATGCTGGAAAGAGAAATCAAGTTCAGCAAGCTGATTCTTCCACAGATATTGGAAACACTCACCTTCAATGCCATTGCTGTTATTTGTGCATGGCGCGGTCTTGGAGTTACCTCATTTACTCTGGCCGTTCTCGGCCGGGGGGTTGTTGGTCTCATCGCTATGTATCTTGTTTATCCTTGGCGACCATCGTTTGGTATTAGCCGGTCTTCGCTCTCGCATCTTCTGCATTTCGGTTTACCTTATCAAGTTAATACTTTCTTGGCCGTTCTCAAAGATGATGGCATGACCATTATTCTTACCCGCATCATTGGTACTCAAGGCCTCGGTTACATTGGTTGGGCTTCTCGTTGGGCGGGCCTTCCATTAAGAATCGTCATGGACAATCTCACCAAGGTTTCATTTCCTACCTTTGCCAGATTGCAACACGACAAAGTGAGATTGGCCAAGGCTGTCGAAGTCAGTCTGAAATATATGTGTTTGTTAGCCTTCCCCATCCTTGTCGGCATGGGTTTTTTGGCCCTACCTGTAACGCATCTGATTCCGCGTTATGTCAAATGGCTACCTGCCATTATCCCTTTATATATTTATCTTTATAACTCGGCCTGGGCCAGTATCAGTACTAGCCTTACCAACCTTCTCAATGCCACTGGACATATAAAATCAACTTTTAAACTCATGCTAATGTGGACCGGTCTAACTTGGTTAACGATGCCGTTTATGGCTGTACGGTTTGGTTACTTGGGCGTTGCCTATGCTACCGGGATTATTGCCACGTCTTCCTTTGTTACCATATTACTTGCCAAAAAATACGTTGACTTTAATTTTTTCAATATTATCAAGACCCCAATTTTGGCGTTGTTACCCATGAGTTTTTGGCTGTATCTCTCTGCCGGCTCAATTTCCTCTTTCCTTTCCCTGGCACTAATTATAATTTTTTCTGTCGTCATATACTTCTTGGCCATATTAGTTCTTGAAGGAAAATCGTTTTTCCTGGATACTCTTAATTACTTTAAGATAAAACATGCTTAGAAAAATCTTTATCATTTTCTTTTTACTTCTCCTTTGCTTTTCCAGAAAGGTGCAGGCTTTCAAGGCGGAAACTTATGTTTCTTTTGCCAATCCGGTCAGAGGACCGGAAGGTTGGAAAAATTCCAAACAGAATCCTTTAGATCTGCCTCTGTTTCAATATCAAGAGTCAACTCACTCAGCCTTTCCGGTCACCTGGCTTCTCCGCTTTGACGCCGTCAATGATGCCACCATATCGGCGTTCTTCAGCGGTCTAATAGAAACAGACAAGAATCAGTCTTTAGGATCTTTTTTGGAAATCACCCCCAGATTAACGGAAGCAGCCAACGTAATTTATCCTGGAGGGATCTCTCTTTTTAACGCCAATCGTATTTTTCTTTCCGGGTACTCGATTGAGGACAGAAAGAAGCTGATAGATACCTATATGTCAGCCTTTTTTGTTAGTTTTGGTTTTTACCCCAAGTCGGTATCTGCATGGCATTTTGATAGTTATAGTTTGCAGTATCTTCAGTCCAAGTATTCAGTCTTGACGGCCATGAACTACGACGATCAATACAACACCGATAGTTATCGTTTGTGGGGTGGATATCTTGGTAGCCCCTATTTTCCCGATAAAAACAATTCATTAATACCAGCCTACAGTTTCGGAAATCGTATCAATTTGGCCATGGTTCGCTGGGCTCAACGAGACCTGTTTAATTTTTACGGATCAAATAACGCTTCTCTCCATTCGGTTCAGGTAAACGATTATTTGGCGTTGGGTCAAGACACAAAGTATTTTGAAAAGTTGCTCGCTATGTACAATCAAAAAGGAGTCAACGAGTTTACCTACGTAAATATTGGCTTAGAGAATGATTACGATCTGTCTCTCTACAAAAAGGAAATTAAAAATGTTTACAAAGCCATAAAGATTAATAGCGACAAATTCAATTTTCACCCCATCTCACTTTCGGACTTTGGGGATTGGTTCAAAGCCCGTTATCCCGAAAGCTCTCCTGCTTATTTTTATCAGACCGAGGATCCCACCGGGGTCAATTCCGGTAAGGTTTTTTGGTACCAGAGTCCCTTCTACCGTCTTGGTCTCAAGTCGGAAAAAGGCAAAACCAATATTATCGATTTCAGAGTTTTCAATCGAGAAATTTACGAAGATTACCTGACTACCCCCAATCAGGATCTTGGTCTTTTCCACGAAATTCCGGCGGTGATTGATTCGGTAAAATTTCCCGGTAAGGAAGTAGTTCTTGATATAGATTTACAAAAAGCCGATCTTGTCCGTTCCAAGCAATGGGACTACTGGCAGACCGCCCTTTGGGTGGACGGAAAAATGCTCACTTTTCAGCCGGACAAAATTGTTTTCTCTAATTTTCAAGCACCAACCATCAATTCCGAAGATATTAAACCCATGGTTACCAAAGATCAAACCGTCTGGGAGCTCACGCCCCATACCCCCTTCAAAAACACTTCTCATTCCACCTGGCTCTTCTGGCTATTGATTATTATTGTCATTCCGGGCTCCCGCCTGCAGAAGCTAAGACACTTCAGCACTTGCGGGCAGGTGACCCGGAATCTATATAAATTTTTCCAAACTAATACCTTCGCACCGATAACCCTCCTGATCTCTTTCCTAGCCGGCCTAACTGTTTTTCGTAGCGGAATCCTTTATCCTTTTGGTATGGGTTTCTGGGGTCCCAATGGCCATGACGCTCTTTTTCATTTGTCTTTAATCGAAAAATTCTCGGCCACTCCTTTTAGTTTTTCCCATCCTCAAATAGCAGGTGAGAAGATCGCCAACTATCACTTCCTCTTCGATTTTATCTCCGGGATTGTGGTCAAACTTTCCGGTCTCTCTGCTCTAGACTTCTACTTTCGGGTCTTTCCCGTCCTGGCCGGAATCGCCATTATTTTTCTATTAGATAAACTTCTCAAGACTTGGCGGTACTCCCGATCGGAGAGATTACTGTCCATTTTGTTAGTTTTTCTCGCCGGTTCATTCGGATTCATCCCCAAACTACTGATTGGACAAGACGTTTTTACCGGAGAGTCTGCCTTCTGGTCCAATCAATCGGTTTCCATCTTTCTTAACCCACCCTATGCTCTCTCGATCACCCTCCTCCTTCTCTTCCTGAACAAGCTAAGCGGTAAACCAAGAACCAATAACTCGGAACTAATAATTCTCTCTCTCCTCGGCGGTCTTCTAGCCCAAACCAAGGTCTACGCTTTTATTCTCTTACTTGGAGCTCTGCTATTTTCCAAAAAATACAAACTATTTATTGGAGTTCTGCTTATCGGCATCCTAATTTCACTGCCTTTCACTACTTTCGCCGGTCAATCACCATTTATTTTTTCGCCCCTCTGGTTTCCCCGAAGTCTGTTTGCTTCGTTTGATCGTGTCTATTGGCCTCGTCTGGTCGAAGCCTGGCAAGCTTACGAAGCCTCGGGAAATTTCCTTAAACTTAGTGTGATCAATTTATTTGCCTTAATCGTATTCTTAGTTGGAAATCTCGGAGTTCGCCTACTCGGATTATTTGAAATGAGTCGGACAAAATCTCATTCTGATTCAGAGACAATAGTCCGCTGGCTTATCGCCTTCGGTTTATTACTACCGCTTCTTTTTGTTCAAAACATCAATCCTTGGAACACCATCCAGTTCATGTATTATGCTCTCTTCTTTCTAGGCATTTTTACCGCCAAATATATTTCCGCCTTCGCACCCCGCACCAAACACCTCGCACTACTAATCCTGATTCTCATCTTCCTCGCAATCGCCACCACTGTCGGGACCCTCAAGGACTACCTCGGTTACTTCTCATCCTCACGATTAAGTTATACCGAACTATTGGCACTGGACAAGCTTCGAGCAGAGCCAAAAGGAATCGTTCTGTCTCCACCCTACAATGAGGTGGCGGCTAGTCGTGTATCGGCCCCCAAACCTCTTTATGCCTATGTTTCAACTGCCTATATTTCAGCACTCTCCGGCCAACCAGAGTTTCTAGCCGATACCATCAATCTGGATATTACCGGTTTTGCTTACTCCGAGCGGGCCAGAGATGTTCAGCGTTTCTACAACACCGAAGATAAAGAGTGGGGGAGAGCTTTTCTACAAAATAACCATATTCAATACGTCTACGAAACTCGTCTTCAAAAGTTGAAATTGGCCCCCGCCGATCTACATCTGGAGAAAATCTTTGACTCAGGGGAAATAAACATATATAAATTTAACTAGCCCATGGCCAAGATAAAAATTTCAGCAGTTGTTAACACCAGAAACGAATCTGAAAATATTTTTGATTGCCTGAAAGCACTTGGATTCTGTGACGAGATTGTCGTGGTCGATATGGAGTCGGAAGACAATACGAAAGAAATTGTCAACCAATTTACCGACCGGATCTATGATCACAAAGTGGTTGGCTTTGTTGAGCCAGCTAGAAACTTTGCTATCAAGAAGGCTCTTGGGGAGTGGATCTTGATTGTGGACGCTGACGAGCGCGTGTCCAGGACATTAGCAGCCAAGTTAATTGAAGTTGCCGACAAAAACGAAGTTGATTTTGTACGCATACCCAGGAAGAATCTGGTTTTTGGCCATTGGCTACAGTATTCACGTTGGTGGCCGGACTATAATGTCCGCTTTTTCAAAAAGGGTTCAGTAGAGTGGCAAGATGAGATTCATTCGGTGCCTATCACTTACGGTACAGGTGTCAATTTGGAGGCAGAAACGGGTCTGGCTCTGGAACACCACCATTATCGTACCATCGACGAATATTTCCTCAGGGCACTCCGATACTCCAACCAGCAGTCCAAAGAGTTAATTAACTTCGGCTACAAATTCGACCCTGCAGATTTAATAAAAAAACCTGTTGGCGAGTTTTTGTCCCGCTTCTTTGCCGGTGAAGGTTACAGAGATGGTCTTCATGGACTGATTATAGCCATGCTTCAGTTTTTCTCTATACTCCTTATTTATCTAAAAGTTTGGCAAACGGAAGGCAACAAACCCATCAGTGAAAGAGAACTTACTCCAACCTGGCAAAACAGTTTCTTACAAAAATTCAAAGAATTCCGCTATTGGTTTCTTACCTCCAAGATCCAAAACTCCAAATCCAAAACCGACGCCTTCTTCCTCAAGCTCCAGCGACGCCTCCTGAAATAGACGACTTTTTGAGCCTATTTGCCATGCATTAAGACCCGGAACAACACCTAAAACAAACACTAGCACGCCATGTCCAAAAAAGAAACAACTTGTTTTGTTGAATTAGGGGACACAAAAGTAATCAGTTGTCTTGCCTCAGGTGAAGAGGTTTTTGTGACTCCGCAATCACATTTTTACTCCCATCCAGATACCCACGAGGCGGTTTATCGCGTTTTGCCTACGATTGACGTTAACTCTTTGTCGTTCGACGATAGTGGTCTCACTCACACCGCCGTAGAGGTCAAAGGCATGGAGGGGAGATGTCTTTGCGTTCCCGTTACCGACTCGGATAAGTTTGTGTATGCCAAAAGAAAACCCCGCACTTGGTACACCCGCTTTGTGATTGGGCGTGAAGTGTCCAAGACCAATCTCTTGACTTTGGTCATAAAAAAACAGGGAGACGGATATGAACTCTCTACCTCCTACTGGGGCCCCTGTGCCTACCCGGAACCAAGTGACCCTTGTCTTTCTCCCGGAACCCCGGAATACGAAATCTCCGAAAAATTTTGGACGCATAGAGCTCTTATTTTGCCTGAGGATGAAGCATCAATGACGGCACTAGGAATTGATCCAAAGCTGATAAAGGAATTTTTAGGTGAAGGAGAAGAGTATTTTCGCTCTTAAGCTATAATTAAATCAATGAAACTTGGCTTTATTACGGTTAACTTTCACAGTGACGAGGATACTATTCAGGTCGTTTCCCAGCTGGAGGAAAATATTTTACCCCATGGAGTTGAGCTGGTTATCTACTGCGTCGACAACTCACTTTCTGAGAGTCTCCCCAGCAAACTAACCCAGTATCCTCATGCTGTTTATTTGAACTCACCAGGCAATGTTGGCTTTGCGGCTGGCAACAATATTGGCTTCAGGCGTGCCCTCAAAGACAAAGTTGATATTGTAGTTCTCGTCAACAACGATACCGTGGTCCCAAAAGATTTGGTAAAAAACATTCTCTCCTCTCCTGTTACCAATGAAAAGGTGGGCGCTGTTGGTGGACTTATTTATTTTGCCAAAGGCTTTGAGTTTAGAAACAAATACAAAGAAACAGATTTAGGTAAGGTAATTTGGTATGCGGGTGGAATACATGACTGGAATAATGTCTACGGAACACATCTGGGAGTCGACGAGGTCGATCATGGACAATTCAATACAGTTAGAGAAACGGACTTCATCACCGGCTGTCTTTTTGTCGTTCGCCGTGATGTTCTAGAAAAAGTTGGTCTAATTGATGAACGCTATTGTCTTTATTTCGAGGACTCAGATCTTTGTTTAAGAATTAAAAAAGCCGGCCTTCACTTGGTCGTCGATCCGAAAATAACAATTAGGCACAAGGTTGCTCAAAGCTCGGGTATCGGTTCTCCACTGAATGATTATTTTATCACCAGAAATCGCCTGCTTTTTGGGATGACCTATGCCAGTTTTAAAACAAAGTTCGCTCTGCTCCGCGAAGCCTTAAAAAAATTATTTATCGGCACCCCGGCACAAAAAATTGCCGTTAGAGATTTCTTTATGCGGAACTTTGGCTGGGGCAGTTGGAACAAAAAAGTGTCCGTGCCGGGCAAACAATAATATGAAACTATCAGTTATCATCCTTACGCACAATGTCGAAGATGAGATTATTCCTGCCATCAAATCTTCCCAATTCGCCGACGAAATTATCGCCATCGACACCGGATCCACGGATAGGACATTGGATATTTGTCGAAAATTTGGAGTGAAAATTGTCCATACTACTACTGATAGTTTTTCCAAATGGCGCAATGATGGAGCCAAGGCCGCCAAAGGGGACTGGCTTCTTTATCTGGATTCTGACGAAAGAATCCCGGTAAAGTTAGCCGGTGAAGTCTTGTCCACCATTCAAAATCCGACACATTCTGCCTATACTATCAGTCGCTACGAAGTATTTTTAGGTAAACATCTCAACCATTGGGGTGATCCTCGTGTCCTTCGTCTCATGAAACGGTTTGCTCTTAAGCGTTGGGAAGGGAAGCTTCACGAACAACCCAAGATTGATGGCTCAGTTGGAGATCTGCGACAGCAAATGGTCCACCTTTCCCACAAGAATATTGACGAAAAACTTCCCAATACTCTCCTCTGGTCAAAGACCGAAGCTACAATGCTTCTCAATGCCGGTCACCCCCCTATGGTTGGCTGGAGGTTTGTTCGTATCATGTTTACCGAATTTTGGGACCGTTGTCTCAAGCAGGGTCTTTGGAAAGATGGTACCGAGGGTTGGATCGAAATTATCTATCAGATGTTCAGCAAGTTTGTGACATATGAACGTCTTTGGGAGATGCAAAGACAACCATCCCTAAAGGAGACTTACAAAGATATTGATAAGCAAATCCTTTCCGAATGGGAAAAACGAGCAAAATAAATCTGCTAATGCTCCTAGCTCAAACAGAAACTTCCTATTTAGACTAGAATATACATATCTGTGATGAAAAAAGCCTTAATCTTTGATCCGTATCTAGACACGCTCGGAGGAGGGGAGCGGTATGTTCTTACTTTCGCTCTTGGGCTCCTCAAAAACGATTATTCGATAGTTTTGGCTTGGCCGGATAGAAAGGAGTTGGATCTGGCACATTCTCGTTTTGGCCTGGATCTATCCAAAATCGCTATTAACTCGGAGGCTTATGGTCTATGCAGTCAAAAAACAGCTTATGCTGAAAGATTAAAATTCACTAAAGACTACGATCTAATTTTCTGGGTTTGTGACGGTAGCTTACCCTTCTTATTTTCCAAAAACAATCTGATTCATCTCCAGGTTCCTTTCAAAAAGATGGGCGGCAACTCCACTATCAATAATCTGAAGACAGTTTTCATCAAAAAGTTTGTTTACAACTCCAATTTCACCAGAAACGTCCTCGAGAAAAATTTACAGAAAGATAAAGGCTTTGTGCTCTATCCCCCGATAGATACTAATGGATTTACACCAGGCAAAAAAGAAAACGTAATTCTCTCGGTCGCCAGGTTTGATTCACCCTCTCACAGCAAAAGACAGGATATTTTGGTTGAAGCTTTTAGAACTCTTTCAGAACAGGTAAAAGGTTACACACTAGTCTTGGCAGGTGGCTTGAAAGGGGACGAGATTGTTATGCAGAAACTTAGAACTTCCGCCAAGGGGTTAGGTGTAGAGTTTCTCATCAATCTGGACTTTGGTGAATTAAAGAAAATCTATTCTCAAGCCAAGTTCTTTTGGCACGCTGCCGGTTTTGGAATCAACGAGCAAACAGACCCGGAAAAGGTTGAGCATTTCGGCATGACCACGGTAGAGGCTATGGCTTCCGGTTGTGTTCCCGTCGTCATCAATAAAGGAGGCCAAAAAGAAATCATTACTGCTGGAACTGGCTATTTATGTGAGGATAGCGCCGAAATAGCCCAAAAAACAGTCGAGTTAATTAGAAACCCAAAGGCTCTTACGGCAATGTCCAAGGCCGCCATTGATCGCTCGCAATTTTTTTCAACGGGTAACTTTTTTGAAAAAATAAAATTATTGTTATAAAAGATGCTCAGTCTTTTGAAGAAAAACATCTCCTTGATTCTTTTTCTGGTCATTTTGTTGTCCAGCTCCGTATTAAAAATCATGGAGGTGTCTCACAATAATTTTCCCTTTACTACGGATCAGGGACGAGACATGGTCGATATGCGCCACATGGTAGTTACTCATTCACCCCGACTAGTTGGCCCCACTACCAGTATTAATGGTGTTCTTCTGGGACCATTTTGGTATTATTTCAATTTAATTCCTTTTGTTGCCGGAGGTGGAGATCCCTCATTCCTTGTTTATTGGCAGATTCTCTGGTATCAGCTTTCAGTAGTTGCTCTCTGGTTTGTCTTAAAAAAGAACCACTCCTCACTCGCAGTCATAGTCTCTGTTTTGTTGTTCCTTATGCCCACAGGTTTTAATACCGCCAGATATTTCTGGAACGCCAATTCTATGGTCTTCTTTACAACTCTTTATTTTGCTGCCCTCATCTTTGCTTTTCATGTCTCTCCTTCGAAACTAAAAACTAATACCCCCGCACCAATAACTCTCCTTGTGCTCGGTCTTGTCTCCGGAATATCTATGCAAATTGAGGCAGCTTTTGGTATTCTGTTTTTTCCTTTCGCCCTTCTCTATCTTCTCACTTGTCATTCCCGACCTGAATGGGCCGAAGGTGCCCGAAAGGGTGAATCCATAAAATTTAAAATAAAAAAACTCATATATTTAACCACTGGCTTCGGCCTTACCTTGCTCCCTCAAGTTTTATTCGAATTCAAACACGGTTATATCATGACCAAGATTCTCTTGGGAGAATTTTTCGGACAAGGCACCATGCTCGGAGAGAAAATTACTTTTGCTGAAAAGTTAACTCAGCGCTGGGAACATTTTCAACTTTTAATTATTCGCTCTACCCATTTGCCTCCAAACTATGTACCCTACTTATATACTGTTAGTCTAGCCCTGTTTTTATACATCATTATCGCAGCCAAAAAATCAAAGTTTAAGGAAATCAAAATTTGGTCGCTTTCTTTTTGGTTCATTTTATTCTCCGCCGTGTTTTATCTTCTTTTTCCTCAGAAGCTCAAGGAGTGGTATACTCTTGGACTCTCTGTTCCAATTGTGTTGTTTTTTGGATGCTTTTTGAATTACCTTTGGGAAAGGAAGGCCCATATTTTTAAGTTTTTTGTCGGCCTTCTTGTGGGTATGTTGATTTATTACTCCCTTAAGTCTCAATGGGACTACACTCGAGACGTAGCCTGGAAACCATCAGATGACCGAAGCAATCTGCAGAACGAGATCGCGGCTCTTGATTGGGTTTATCAAAACGCGGAGGGTAATGGCTTTAAGGTTTATAGCTATCTTCCTTCTGTTTACGATTTTCCGTACAATCATCTCTTCTGGTGGTATGGTAATCAGAAATATGGTTACGAGCCCATCGAGACTGCTTACTTACCAGATCAGCCGGAATATATCCGGGATGTCGATAAAATCTGGACAAATAAGAGAGACCTTGGGTCAAAAAACCTCACCTTTCTCATCATCGAGGAAGATATGGACATGCCCATCAGGATGCAAGCCTGGTTAGGTAATTTCTCGAAACTCTGTCTCCTCAAAGAGCAAGTTTTTTTCTGGCACGCCTCAGTTCGTCTGCTGGTTCCGTGTCCTAAATAGTACTATCAGAGTAAGTAAGGCGCTGACTATACTGATTTTTAGCCCCAGCCAAAAGCTAGCCGGCTGGTAGTCAAAGATTACCTCTCCACCATCATCCGTCAGTTTAATACATCGGAATATGCCATCACATTTATCAATTTCTACTTCTTTGTTATTTACGAACGCTTTCCAGCCCGGATACCAAGTGTCCGCTAGCAACAGCGTTTTGTGTGCGCCATTACTATATGTGATCATTATCGTATTCGATGTATAAGAGGTGATCTTTATTTCTCCTCCCTCTTCACCCAAATATCTGGCTCTGGGTTGGTAATCCAAGTTCTCCAGTACAGCCGTGGCTTCTGATTCGTAGACCTTTTTCCATTTCTTCTGGTCAATCGAATAGTTAATATTGTTTCCTCCCAATTTACCCACAGAGTCTCTTTTCACGGCCAGCAGATATTTAACGTTAAACTCACCTAGTGCCTTCGAATCATATCTTTCCAACTCCGAGTATCTTCCTACCTGACCGCTAAAGTTTCCATTTATTCCTTCCTGATAAGACTCCGCATAGCCTTTAATGGCCATCGGGTCGTACCCTGACGGGCTCATGAAGCGATACTGCATCCAAGTGGCCGGTGGCATGATCTCAGCTCTTTCCCGATCGATTCTGAAGACTTCTGTGCTGGCCTTCTCTTTTAAAAAGGTAATCACTGGGGTGTCGGGGTAGACAATTCTTTCCGGCACAAACGGAATATACTTCCAACCAAATCGAAACATTTCTAAACAAATCACGACTATCAGCAGACCGGTCAAGCCCTTCCACTTTTTCGTTAAGAGAAAAATCAGTGAGTACAGACCGACAAAAGCACCCGGTAAAAGCAAATTTCTTGAAGTGACGGCTCTTCTCTGAGCAAGCAACATACTGGGATTATTCGGAGACAGTAGTATCCCATCGGTATAACGGGCCAAGTAATAAATTACCGAGTAGGCCAAACCGAGCACTCCGATAGTAAACAATATTTTTCGATAGCTGATCCTTTCTAGGTTAGATAAGACAATTCCGGATAATACAGCCAAGCTCATGGAAAAGATTACGGCTATTCTGCCGGCCGCACTAGTCGACAAGCCTGGCACGTTAAAGGTATAAATAGCTTTGCCGAGCGGAGTGTCAAAGCCGAATAAAAGGGCAATCACTACCGCCATCACGAAGAATCTGACATATTTATTAGTTTTGAAGAGAAAGAGAGATAAGACAAAACAGAAAATCGTTAAAACTCCCGTGTAAAAAATGGCTTCATGATAATTAAAGACTCCAAAGAAGTTCCCTGTGGCCGGATTACCAAAATAATCCGGAGCCATTAAGGTCGTCAAATACTTCATAGGTAGCAAACCGTAGTTGTAACCGGCAATATAATTTTCCACCGATCTCAATCCGTATTTGGTTAGTTCTAGAGTAGGTAGCATCTGAAAAGCGGCCAAACCTAGTGTCAGCAGTCCGGGAACGATAGTCGCCAAGAACAATTTATAGTCTTTAGTTTCCATCCATTTCCAGACAAAATAAATGACTGTCAACACTGTGATATAGACCATTATCTGGAAGTGTCCTGAGGTAATCAGTAGAAAGAAGATCAGGGGTAAGTAGTAAAGATAATATGTTCTTTTGGAGTCGAAAAACTTTTCCAACACAATCAAGATCAAGGGCATCCAGATCATGGCGTGAGCGGCGGTTACGAATTGAGCCCAGCTGATTGCAAAGCCAGAGTAGGCATAAATAACGCCTCCAGCCACCGCTCCAACTTTCTTGACTTTAATTTGTCGGAGATAGAGATACATAGTGGCCGCGGTAGCCAACGAAGGTAGTATCACCAAAAAGTCCCACCCCTTCACATCTCCCAGTAGCAGGTAAAGAAAACCCAGTGGGTAAAATGCGCCAGAATGAAAATTGGCCATCAAAGGGTACCCTGAATACGAGAATGGATTCCACAGGGGAATCTGGAGGTACCGCCACGACTCAGCCACCAAGCTCTTCCACATATAGAATTGTGAAAAAATATCCGAGATCAGGGGGTTCTTTACCGGCACACCGGTCGGGAAACCCCATTTGTTTTCTAACCAGGGTAGATAGGCTCCCACCATCAGGTCTCCCGGAAAAGGGACATCCCCCTTCAAAAACACCCGCCAATAATATACAAAACAGGCGACTGCAAATACCAAAAAAGGCCAATACTTTAATATTTTTTTCATTTTTTCAATTCGACCAATGATCATTACCCTCAATTATAACCCTCAACAACAAAATGCCCTACTTATAGTAGGGCACACATTCAATATTATTTCCAACGAACAACATATTTAATTTTCGGCCAGTCGTTGGCATCATAGCGTCTCTGCCATTCCTTAGCCCAAGCCAATATTAGTCGCAAGGAGGCGTTCTTTTCCCACCAATTTACGCTATAGATCTCCCGCAAAACAAACGGGATATTGCATTCATCCAGGCGAACCGGAATGGTTTTAATGCCACTCTCAGGCTTCTCGGATCCGGCTTCGAGAGCGGTCTTAATGTGTTTTTGATAGACACTCTCAAGCTGGACTGATTTTTTCGAAATTAACACCAGGATGAAGTCGGCCTCACGGTACGCCCTCTCAGTCTCCAGCCTCCAATCTTGACCTGGCAAAAGCTCATCCTCAGTCCAACAGAGTATCGCATTTTTGCGGAACAATTGAACCAATTTTCGGGCCTCAGTCCGATCGATCTCATGGGCGAGTATAGCCACCCGCAAATTTGGCGCCATTTTACCGGCTAACTGGATCATTTTCATAGGAGCTTGTGGATCATCCATTTTTGCCTCCGACATATTAAGGTTCGATTCAATATTATACCATATCCTGTAGTATATGGGGTAGTTAATAGCTGGTTCGTAGGTTATAATATGTCGAATCCCAGAATAAGGAGGCACTTTGGACAATAGAGTTTTTGATGGTTATTCGTATGGCGAACTAGGATATCCTGAAATGCACCAGCACCTTCTTCCACTGCTTCAGCCTGGTCAATCTACCCTTGACATTGGTTTTGGCACTGGCCATATGTGCTCGCCCGTGGCCTTCGCTGGACTCAGAATTGTTGGTCTCGATCGTAATTTATCCTGGCTAGAACATGCGGTGGAGGCATTTAACGAAGCTGGCTTAGGCGAGCAGTTGACCGTTGTCAGCGCCGATGCGCTTGAGTACATGCGGGCAAATCTAACAAAGTTCCACCTCGTCATTATGTCTGACTTCCTTATGTTTCAGGTAAAGACTGCCGGTAAGGAGCTCATCAGGCTCGCGTATGAGTCTTTGCTCCCGATCGGCTATATCTGGATCACTACTTTGTCGACCGGCGACAAGTTCTATTCCAGAATGGTTGCCTCTCAAGAGCCGATCGACGAAGATACCTTCATGTCTTACTCTCATTGCGGCGGCTCTGGACCTGTTTGTTTCTACCACCCATTAGAAATCGAGAATTACCTTCAAACGATGGGCGCTAAGGTTATCTTTCAGGCAGAAACCGAAAACACCGCTGGTGGTATCGTCAACATCATCCTTGCTCAGAAACCTGAATAAACTTCAACCACTCCTCCATTCGGAGGAGTTTTATTTTTTTAGAGTTCTTGATGATGAGATCTTAGAACCGGTTTGTGCTCAGATAGCGAAACTTCGAAAATTGGTTTATGCCAGTGGCCTATTTTATAGACTACTATTTGCGGTTATCTAGTACAATAAATTAGTTTGTTCAATCAAAAAACCCTCTCAGGCGATGAAGTGTTAAGAGACACTACTGATCCGATATCCAAATCAAAATACCTAACGCATGATCAGCTAAGGGATTATGCTAAACAGCTTGCCCATATCCATAAAATTGGTAGTTTCGATAACCGCTACTACCGAATTATCCTATTACAATTACGTAATGACGGTCATACTCTTAAGCGGATTTATGATGTTTTTTCCGACGCTTTCCTTAAGGAAAAATATTCCCTACCACCGTCGGCAGAGTGGCTGTTAGATAACTACTACATTATTAGTCAGCAAATACAAAGTGTTAGAAATGATCTAAGTCTTGGTTTTTATCGTGAACTGGAGAAATTAACCGGCGGTGATCTTAAGGGTTATCCGAGAATCTATAGTCTTGCGGCTAAATTTTTAAAACATACCGATAACAGGATAGACGCCGATAGCCTTACCGATTTTATACTCTCATATCAAACCGTTTCACCTCTAACCAGTGCGGAGTTGTGGGCTCTGCCTATCATGATTCGATTGGTACTAATCGAGAATTTAAGTCAGTTGGTGAAAAATTCTGAAGCCAATTTCTTAAAGCGGAAAAAAGCTAGCGACTGGGTAGATACTTTTACGAGGACAAAAAGTGTAGCTGTGCAAGATTTGTCGGAATTGGTTAATCTTTTTAGATACAAAAACAAACTCGACTCTACATATTTAATTTGGTTGCTCAGGAGCCTTCGTGATAAAGATCGGGTGACCGGAGCCATTCATACTCTGGAGCAGTATATTGAGCAAGAAGACATCAACATTGAAGAGATTGTCAAGGTGGAAAATCAGGAAAGGGCGGCCAATCGTGTATCTGTTGGTAATGCGGTGAACGGTTTGCGTTTAATCTCCGGTATTAATTGGACTATTTTTTTTGAAAAAGTTAGTTTGCTTGAGAGAATCCTGGAAAAAGATCCACAGGGAACTTATGCCCATATGGATTTCCATACCAGAGACACTTATCGGCATGTAGTCGAGGAATTAAGTAAATTTAGCTCTTTCAACGAGCAGGAAGTGGCTAGAAGGGCGATAAAGCTGGCTCAAGCGGTATCAAGTGTGGATAAACAAAAACATGTGGGTTATTTTCTTATCGATGAGGGTCTTCCCGAGTTAAAGAAATCCATTCTCTATAGACCAAGCGCTTACAGAAAGACCTTAAACTTTATCAAGTCTTTACCGACTTTTTTCTACTTGGTAAGTATCTCGTTTCTAACTCTGGTAAGTGTTTTTATCTTTTCTCGGTTTTTGGCAACACAAGGGATTTCTCCTTTATGGTCCTTGATGGCTGTGATACCGTTCACAGTTCCCGCATTGGCCATTATCAACAAACTCGTTGTTCTTTTTTTTCCGCCATCCAGCCCTCCCAAGTTGGAATTAAAAGGCGGCATTCCTGACGATCTAAAAACCGTTGTTGTAATTCCTTGTTTAATCACATCTTCTTCGGAAATAAAAAAATTGATTCATATTTTGGAAAGAAGGTATTTGGCAAATAAAGAAGAGAATCTATATTTTGCTTTACTTACCGATTTTCCCGATGCGGATAAACAGCATTTACCCGGAGAGGATAAGTTGCTTGAGCAATTGATTTCTTCTGCAGTCTCACTGCAAAACAAATTCAATGGTGATGGTAAAAACATTTTTTACATTTTCCATCGTGACCGCCTTTATAACTCGCATGAGAAAAAATGGATGGGTTGGGAACGTAAAAGGGGCAAGTTGGATGAGTTCAACTCTTTTGTAATGGGAGATACCCAAACAGGACTTCAATGTTTGCTGGGAAACGTAGATAATATCAGATCTGTTAAATACGCCATTACTTTAGACGTGGATACTCAACTACCGATAGACTCAGCTATTAAGCTGATAGGAACGATGGCTCATCCCTTAAATAAACCCGAAATTAACCCGCGAACCAACTCCGTCATCTCAGGTTATGGCATAATTCAGCCAAAGGTCGGACTACACGCTCCTTCGGCGGCCAAATCCTTTTTTACTCGTATTTTTTCCGGAGAGGCCGGGCTTGATCCATATCACAGTGTGGTTTCCAATGTATATCAGGATTTTTTTGGAAACTCGGTTTATCTAGGAAAAGGAATTTACGACATCTCAGCTTTTTATCGCTGTCTAAACAAACGTTTTCCGGAAAACAAACTGTTAAGTCATGACCTTCTTGAGGGGTCATTTTTACGTGTGGGTTTATCGAGCGATATTGAAATATTGGAAGATTTTCCATCCAGTTATGCTAGTTTTTCCTCCAGGCAACATCGATGGATCAGAGGAGATTGGCAGATAATTGGATGGCTTTTCGATCCGTCGCTAAGTATACAAAGTAGATGGAAAATTTTTGACAACCTTCGTCGTAGTTTGGTTGTGCCCAGTGGTTTTATTTTTCTTCTGGCCGGTTTGTTTTTGTTTCCCGACACGTCTATCGCTTGGATTGTATTTGCATTGGGTATGGTGTACTTTCCTCTACTTGAGAGACTGATAACAATCACGACTTCCAAGTCTCCCGGCGAGGGTTGGAACTTCCTTTCTGCTTTAAAAGAAGAGTTTGGAGTTCTGACTGTGAGGTCATTTATGTCCGTTTCATTTATGGCTTTCGAGAGCATAAGAGATTTAAATGCTATCGTCTTAGCTTTATACCGCACCACCTTTCACAGAAAAGGCACTTTGGAATGGATCAGTCATGCGGTCGAAGAAAGAAGGGGGGCGCGTATCAGGATGATGTATCCGGCTATATTATTAAGCTCGCTTGTTGGTCTTTACTGGTATTTGTTTGCCCGAACGATTGGCTTAGTCCCGGTTTTACTTACTGTAGTTTGGTTTTTTTCTCCTCTATTTTCTTATCTTTCCGGCAAGCCGGAAAAGCACAAAACTCAAAAAATTTCTGAAGAGGATAAGGAGAAACTCTTGGTAGATGCTCGACGTATCTGGAGATATTTCGATGAATTTGCTCAGGTAGAAAACAATTTTCTTCCGCCTGACAATTATCAGATCTCTCCAATTCCAGTTTTGGCCAAGAGAACTTCTCCAACGAATATCGGACTCGGTTTGTTAGCCGCTGTATCTGCGAACGACTTTGGTTTTATATCTAGGAATTATCTGTTTACTTATCTGGAACAAGCTATTTCTACAATTGAAAAGTTAGAAAAATTTAAAGGACATTTGTTTAATTGGTATCAGACGGACACTTTGGCAACCTTACAACCTTTCTATATTTCAACTGTAGATAGTGGAAACCTGGTGACCTCACTTATAGCTCTGAGACAATCGTGCCAAGAATTCATTACCCAATCCGAGGACACATCAAAGAGGACCTCTGCATGGAACACCACAAAAAACGTTTGGATTGAAGATTGGCTTCTAATGACAGCCCGGGATGGAAGTCGGTTGGCCCCTACAACCAGCTCTAACGATCTCGAGACAGAGCTGTCTCAAATAATTAATTTGGTTGTTACAAAAATAAAATCTTTGGAACTTACCATCAGTCCCAAGCTAGAAGATAAGATCTTTTCTGAGATAGAAAACCTGGAACATCAAGCCGAGAAGATCGTCGGTGGAGACAAGGTCGGTGATGTTATTTACTGGAGAAAGAGTGTTAAGAAACTAATAGAAAATAGAGACCTGATGGATATCGTTCCCAAGCAGTCGTGGCATGAGTTGACTGACAGGATTTCTAAATTAGTCGATGATTTTGATTTTGAATTTCTCTACAGCAAGGATCGTAAGGCGTTTTCTATCGGGTTTAATGTAAAAGAAAATCAGTCTGATGACAGTTATTATTACAATTTACTGGCCAGTGAAGCCAGACTGGCTAGTTTTATTGCTATAGCAAAAAGACAAGTTCCCGATGACCACTGGTTTGCTTTGGGAAGACCACTCACAAAAATCAAAGGAAAGAGTGTGTTGTTGTCTTGGGGTGGCACCATGTTTGAGTACATCATGCCCCAATTATTTTTGAAAAATCTCTCAAACAGTCTTCTTTGGCAGACTGCCGAATCGGTTGTTGATTGTCAAATAAAATTTGCAAGATCCAAGTCTCTTCCCTGGGGGATTTCGGAGTCCGGTTTTTTTGCTTTCGATTACCAATACAATTATCAATACCAACAATTCGGGGTGCCTGATTTAAGTTTAAGGACAGAATTGGTCGAGAATCTGGTGATTGCCCCTTATGCTACTTTTTTAGCACTCCCTTTGAGACCTTTGGATGCTGTCAAGAATTTACGCAAGCTTAAAGATGTTGGAATGGAAGGGATTTATGGTTATTTTGAAGCCGCTGACTTCACCCCATCTCGCATTCCCAAAAAAGAAAAGGTTGGCTTGGTTAAATCTTTTATGGCCCACCATCAAGGTATGAGTTTGATTTCGTTAAACAACTACTTCCACAAGAATGTCATGCAAAACCGGTTTCATTCAGATTCCTTGGTGATTCGGGCAGAATCATTGCTAGATGAACTTATCCCGGTTCATATTTCCAAAATCGATCTACCTGAAGAAGTCCCCCAGAGACCGCTTATGAATATTCTGCCAACATTATCAGACAATGTCTTCTCCGGTAAACCGGATATTGTTAGAACATCCATTCTCAGCAATTCCGAGTACTCGGTCATCGTTTCCAATACAGGTGTAGGAATCAGTACTTGGAAGGGGTTGGATATTACCAGGAATTCCTTGGATCTTTCCGAAAACAATTGGGGTTGGTTTTGTTTCGTAAAAGATACTTCTACCGGTAAGACTTGGTCCGCAACTTATCAACCTTATCTAAAAGAACCGGATTTATATACGGTAACATTTTCTCCTTTCAAAGCCGAGTTTGAACGCATAGATGACAATATTGAAACACGTACCAGGGTTTATGTAGCTGTTGATAAAAATGTTGAGATCAGGGAAATTACACTTGTAAATAGAAGCAGAAAAACAAAAACAGTCGAGCTCACCGACTACGCCGAAATAGTCGGAATGCCTCACCGCGAGGATTCAACCCACCCTGCTCTTGGTAAGTTATTTGTTGAATCGGAATACGATTCGGGCAGACATTCTCTTGTCTTCAGACGAAGGCACCGTGAAGAAGACAGAAGTGATTTGTGGATTTTTCATACAGCCTTGGGTGATGGAAATAAGATTTCTATTTCCGATTATGAAACCAATCGGAATGAATTTATCGGTAGGGGTAAAACAATTTTAAATGCTGATGCTTTTTCTCGCTCTTTATCTCGAACAGTAGGAGCTACTCTGGATCCTATTATGAGTTTGCGGACCAAAGTCACCCTAGACTATAACGAAACAAAAAAAATCAGTTTCGTCACTTTGGTGGCGGATACTAAAGAAAACGGTCAAAACATGGTAGACCGCTTTACCGATCCCGGAGAAATTGAAAGAATTCTTCGACTTTCGGAGATTCATAATCATATTGAGATAAGACATTTGGGGATAGGGATAAGTGATGCCAGAATATTCCAAAGACTTGGGTCAAAGATTTATTTTCCGGATCGTTATTTTAGGGCATCCAGTGACATTGTCGAAAGTAACCGCAAAGGCCAGTCGGGGCTTTATGCTTATGGTATTTCAGGGGATTATCCGATTATTTTAGTCAAGATTAGAAGTACGGAAGGTCTTAAACTAATCAGGCAGGTGCTTTTGGCACATGAATTTTTGCGACTTAAAAAAGTAGAGTTTGATCTTCTTATTCTCAATGAAGAAAACGTGACTTATAAAAGCGATTTAAAAGAAAATATTCAAACATTAATCGACACCTCTCTCTCTAGACCGCTTATCGACAAACCCGGAGGAATTTTTGTTCGAGAGGATGCCTTCATCGACCAAGAAGATAAGGTGCTGTTGGAAACCACAGCCCGAGTCATTTTGGATTCTCAGTGGGGAAGCTTGGAAGACAACTTAGAGTTAATTCCGAAAAAAGTATTAAAACCAAACAATTTCGATATTGAGAGAAAAGTTCCTTTGTTTAAGAAAAACCACCCAATGATTCCCAAAATTTCTTTTGGGATGAACCGGAAACGAAATGAATATGTTATTCATACCCAGGCCGGAAAGACGACCCCTCTCCCTTGGAGTAACGTAATAGCTAACCCCAGATTTGGAACTTTGGTTACCACGGGAGGTTTGGGTTATAGTTGGGCTGAAAATAGTCAGTTAAATCGGATCAGTACTTGGTCAAACGATCCGGTATCGGAGAAACCTGGTGAAGTGTTGTTTCTGAAAGATCATCACCGGTGGTGGTCGGCGACACCCCTACCTTATAAAAGTGGCCATCAATACACTGTTAGACATGGCTGGGGATATACCAAATATGAATGTAAGAATAAGGATATTATGTCCAACACTACTGTTTGGGTAGATCACAAAGATCCGGTAAAAATAGTGTTATTGAGCCTTAAAAATAGTTCCAATTTTCGTAAACTAATAAAACCGGTTTATTATACGGAACTGGTACTCTCAGACAACCGGGAAAGCAAACAATTCTATACCGTGACATCCAAAGATATGGCTACCGGGGCGCTTACCGCCACAAATAGTTTTAATGAGAATTATAGAGAGAGTGTTTCATTTATCCAATGCACCGAGGGGACTTCTTTTTCGGGAGATCGCAATGAATTTATCGGACTTGGAGGTTCGTGGAATAAGCCTGTCTATCTGGCCCGCAAGAACGGTAAGTTATCAGGGAAGGTTGGATCAGGTTTAGATCCGGCCTTTGTCGTGGAGGCTGAGATTTCGCTTAAACCCGGAGAAGAAAAGCAAATTGCCTTTGTCGTTGGACAGGGCGAAGATTCCCAAGAATACTTCCTTCTGGCCCAAAAATATAAAGATCTGGCCAATATTCAGAAATCACTTGAACTGTCGATGCTAACATTTGCCAAGCGTTTGGCTACTATTCAAATTCATACCCCGGATAAAAATTTGAATACTTTAGCTAATGGCTGGCTTAATTATCAAACTCTCTCCGGACGTTTCTGGGGAAGAACCGGTTTTTTCCAAAACGGCGGTGCTTTTGGTTTTCGAGATCAGTTGCAGGATGTTCTTTCGCTTATCTACCAAGACCCCTCTCTTGTCCGCAAACACTTGCTTTATTGTGCCGCTCATCAATTTATCCAGGGTGATGTGATGCATTGGTGGCACCCCAAGACCACCAAAGGTGTCCGTACTAAAATCAGTGATGATTTTTTATGGCTGCCATATGCGGTTTTTCAGTATGTATCAATTACTCAGGATACGGGTATCTTGAACGAACAAATTAGTTTCTTGGACTTTGCTCCCCTAGCAGATGGTGAAAGAGAACATTATGATGAAGCCACTATTACCAGAGAAAAATCGTCACTTTATACCCACTGTGTCAGGGCACTTGAGAACGGCATGAAAACAGGAGTTCACGGTTTACCACTTATAGGGAGCGGTGACTGGAATGATGGCATGAACGCTATTGGAGAACAGGGTAAGGGTGAAAGCGTCTGGCTGGCATGGTTCCAGTTTCAGGTTTATTCATCTTTCGGTAAGATTTCCAAAACTGTGGGTGATGCTCAGAATGCCGGTAGATACGTGCGTTATGCCAATAAAGTTAGAGAGGCGGCCGAAAAGCATGGATGGGATGGCGATTGGTATCGAAGGGCCTATTTTGATTCAGGAGAACTTTTGGGGTCATCCAAAAATTCTGAGTGCACCATCGATTCGATTAGTCAGACTTGGTCAGTGATCTCCGGTGGCGCAAAACCGGAAAGAGCGCTGAAGGCAATTGCTTCGGTGGAGAAACATCTTGTTAAGGAAAAAGAGAAAATGATTTTGATATTGAAACCACCTTTTGAAAAAACAAAACCATTCCCTGGATACATTAATGGCTACCTTTCTGGAATTAGAGAAAATGGAAG
>Ga0210006_1000306_pt1 | contig 40048 bp, 38 predicted proteins | sample CryGey02umfilter_2_FD_185452 | JGI IMG/M metagenome (GOLD analysis project Ga0210006, IMG submission 185452) | Groundwater microbial communities from aquifer in Utah, USA - Crystal Geyser 4/10/14 0.2 um filter (SPAdes) (version 3) | ecosystem: Environmental > Aquatic > Deep subsurface >... | reverse complement strand
TACCGCCTTGATACTCCATCGCATAATCGAAAAAACTTGGTTGCATAATATTTCTCACTCTTTTTTTAGTTCTTTTATTTTATCTAATTGGCTCTGAAATTTTGTTGTTTAATCAGAGGGTTCAATTAAATAGTGATGGGTTATTTTTACATTATCAAAATGTAAATTTGTATAATTGGTCATATGTCCGATTATACATCTGCCTAATCCTATGATTTTTAACTGATTAGTTTTCATTTTTCAACCCATCCAACGCTTTATCTAAATCAATAACATTAGCTTTCAAAGTACGAGCCAAATTAATTGATTCCTGTACATAATCAATACAATAAGTTTCTCTTAAACTAGGGTACTTAAATATGTTTTCATTTTCATATTCACCGATTATGGGCAAAAAAACGAGCTTTATTTGGTGTTCGCTTGCAAATCTAATAGCATTTTGGATCATATGAAAGTTACTTTTCATAATGACGAAATTCCATGTCAATATCTCAAAATTATTTTTAACTTGTTGTATTTTTGATAAATGCAAAATATTATTTTTAACTTTTTCAAAATTGGAATTATTTCTAATCTTTTTGTATATGTCTGGAGTTAAAGCATCCATAGAGATGTAAAAATGGATTGGATGTACACCGTCTGTGAGCATATCAAGATCCTCAGGCAATATTAAAGCACCATTTGTAATCACAATGATTTTTTGTTCATCCCTTAAAGTATTTTTTAGTTTTAAAAGATACCCGATAAATGATTTATCAACAAATACTTCGCCTCCTTGAAATCTTATCCAATACACACTATTTATATCAAGAAACATTTTTTGAATAAATTCAGGAGGGACAGTTGTTTGGTTGTGATGATTTTGATGGCACATTATACAATCCATATTACAAAACTCTGTTGTTTGGATATCATAGGTTATAGGTTTGCAAGTTGCTATATTTGAATTACCTTCTATATCCTCTTTTAAGTGATTAATATTTTGTGAAAAAGTCATATTTTTCACATAAACATCTGTCCATTCGTTCAAAATATATTGTCTTTTTTCATTCTTATTCAGCTCGTAGATTACGGGACAGTCCCTATTGCATCCAGCCTCTTTGTACTTACCCTCTCTGATTAATTTACGAATATTTTGCATGGGCTTGCCATTCCAAATATCCTCAATGGGATCTTTATATATATCACCCAAAGGAGTTGAATTACTGCAACAAGGTTGTATCCTACCACCCCATCTAAGCATCAAACCAGACCAAGGCTCAGTACAAAAAGTGCACATTTCATCATTTTTTATATCCATCACCTTTATCCCTTTGTTATTTCTTCAATTTTCTGTCCGATTATTTTTCCATCAATACCATAATATTTTCTCAAATAGTCTCTATTTCCTATTTTATGAATGTACTCATTTTTAAGACCAAACTTATGAATCTTTTTATCACATTTATCTTTAAGTATCGTTCCGAAACCGCCATTTATAAAATGCTCTTCAAGGGTAAATGCTTTATCAAACGCACTCAAAAATTCTTCCCAATCAAAATCAGAAGTAAGCATCGGAACACTCACGATGTTCAAATCGACAATTTCTAAGATTTTTGAAACCTCATCGACTATAGAGCCATGTAAAAGAAGAATATGTTTAGAACTACTTCTATGAATAAAAATCGGCTTTGTTATGTCTATCTCTTCTTTGTGTATAACATCTTCACCATTTTTTGCTATTCGTATATAGCTTGGTTTTTTACTTGCATAAGCATAGTTAAAACATGCTACTGCTTCCACTGGATCAGCAGGTGAAAAGATATCAAGGTTTGGCATTGTTGAAGCAAGGGTGATGTCTTCGACCACATAGTGAGTCATGCCTGCGGGGGCATAAGTTATTCCGCTTCCCGTTCCTACTAAAATAACGGGTAACTCTTGATAGCATATATCATTTCTCACAAACTCATAAGGTCTCATAATAACAAAAGGAGCAATGTTATAGTAGATAACTTTATGTCCCATCAGCGCCATTCCTGCAGCAAAACCTACATCTAACTGCTCATTTACACCTGGGTTTATAAATTGTTCGCTTGTGTTAAAATCGTCCCAAACGCCTAAGCCTGCATCGCCTGATATAACAAAAAGCGATTTGTCTTGCTTAGCTATCTTTTTTATCTCATTTGCAACACTATTTCTCATCAGAGGACTCCTCTAGCTCACGCACTGCTCTCTCTTTTACATCATCAGTTACTATAAAGTAGTGCCAAATGAGTTCATCTTCCATAAAGCTTACACCCTTGCCTTTTATGGTATCACATATTATCATTTTAGGTTTGTCTGTTTTAAAATCAACAGCATTTTTTATCGCTTGATGATTATGTCCGTCTACTCTTAAAACTTCCCAATTGAAGGCTTCGAACTTTTTATCTATTGGTTCATAAGAGAGTAGTTCAGAGGCTCTACCATACCCTTGTAAATCATTTCTATCTATAAACACTGTGAGGTTATCTAGCTCAAGTTTTGGAGCCAACATGGCGGCTTCCCAAACACTTCCCTCTTGAGACTCGCCATCGCCCATAAGGACATAAACTTCTCTTTTACTTTTTTTTAATTTTAGCGCATGTGCCATACCTGTAGCTATTGGTAAACCATGACCTAAACTTCCAGCACTTATTTCTATATAGGGGTTTGTAAGTCTATCCGTATGTGCAGGCAAAGTCCCGCCATTTTGGTAGTAACCTTCCATATCCTCTTTACTTAATAAACCTCTTTCATGTAAGGTTGCATAAAGTGCCATTGCAGAATGTGCTTTTGAGAGTATAAAAATATCTCGGTTCTCATAATCATCAAGTTGCAAAATTTTAAAATATAATACACTCAAAATATCACTACAACTCAAAGCAGAACCAATATGTGGTGAGAGTGCAAGGTTTGCTATATGTAAAATATTTCTTCTTATGTTGGTTGCCGTTTCCTTCAAGATAATTCCTCATTCATAATCTCAATACACCTATTTACAAAGTGCTTGTAACCATATTGCTCTTTTATAAAATCATATCTTTTTTCTTGTGGTTCACGAGAGAGTATCAACTCTAAATCCTTTATATGAAAAAATTCTATAGATTCTTCAATTTTTTCATTGTATACATCTTGCTTATCGGCTCTTACATCAAGAACTAAAGGAATTGTCTCACTAAATGCACACTCCAATGTTCTTTGCATAAGCACATAACCACCAGGACAGTACCCATAAGTGGCACTATTATATATTTTAGATATATCTTCTCCATACTCCACGATACCCTTAAAATAAGGAGCAACTATAGGATTCTGACTCCACCCGTGACCGTATATCTCTATCTCATAATCTGTATTAATAGTACATAATTTTTCAACACAATAATCCCGCATTAAATACATATATATATAGTCTATATATTCCTTGGTTTTATTATATTTTTCCATAAGAAACCGTATTTCACTATCTTGATGGGACAAATTTTTTAAATAACTTTTTTCTTCAAAGATTTCTAGTGCATCTTTATATATTTCATTCAAACTTACATCATTTTTAATATGTTCTATCCAACCGGCATAAGAACGACCTATAAAGACTATCTTTTTATCTTTTTTAATTTCATCTCTTGACTTATATATGTTTTCATTCATCATAAAAGACAATAGTTCGCTCTCAATACCCTTTTTATTTAAAAGTTCTTTGAGTCCCTTTACAAGAACAAAAATATGATCTCTCCCTCTTATAAAAGGTATTTCTTCATTCAGCAGAATCGGCATACCATCCTGAAACCAAACAAAGTTAAAAACAGCATCATTCAAAAAAGAGTTGTGGAGATGATTTACATTGATTGTGGCATGTGGATTGAACTCTGACATGTTTTTTAAACTGCTTGTATCTTCCATTCCATGAGAAAGTTCAAAAAGAACATCGTATCCCATAGCTTGCAATGTATCTGCTATATTTTTAGAAACATATTGCATTACTTGTGTTGAACTACTAGCGGAGAGATAAAACCTTAATGGCTCAGAAAAATCTGGGGCACTGTTTTTCATTTTATGAAGATATTGAGCGTTAAACTGATTTCTGTACATCTGCACTTGTTGGATAGACATATTAAAGTTCAACTCAACATTCACTTTTATCTCATCAGAGAGTTCTAAGCCTTCAAAATCTATTTTAGATGGTATTCTAAGTGTTCCATAAGCTAAACCTTCAAGTAGATTATCTATGGGAAGATGGATGAGATTTACTAAATCACTCTCTATCTTTTCACCATCATAATAACAAACTTGCAAAAAATAGTTATTTTCACCCCATCTATTTTGTTCAGTGGCAACTCGCAACGCTTCTACGGGATTTAGAAAGTAGATGTCTTCATACATATGTTTAATCTTTATGTTTGATTTGTTTAAGTAAAATACAATACTTTGACTTAAGGGTTAGTAAAATGAGGCACTTCGCAAAAGAGTACACGGATAAACTAATTTCACTGCTACAAAACATTGATGTAGATGCCCTAACAGCTATCGTAGAGGCTTTGGAGAAGACGAGAGGGAGAATCTACATTATTGGCAATGGTGGAAGTGCTGCGACAGCTTCACATATGGTGAACGATTTAGGCGTTGGACTCAAAAGAAGAGATATAAGAAATTTTGATGTACAGAGCTTAAGTGACAATACTCCAGTTTGTAGTGCAATCTCCAATGACATAGGGTATGAAAATGTTTTCTTTATGCAACTCAAGGAGAGAATCTGTAAAGAAGACTTGCTTATTGCCATTTCATGTAGCGGAAACTCAGAAAATATTTTAAAAGCAGTCAAGTACGCTAAAACACAAGCCACTCCAATAGTGGGAGTTACAGGGTTTGACGGCGGAGAGCTTAAAATATTGTCAGATATAAATTTTCATATTCAAACGCCTAAAGATGAGTATGGACTCGTCGAAGACATGCACATGATACTCGACCACATCATCTACAGTTACTACATAGACAAAGCAAACAAATGAATATTTTAAAACTCATCGGCAGAGATAAAGAGCTTTTCTCAGATGATATAAATGCTCACAAAGAGGAGCTATCTCAAATAGTTTCTTCCTCCTCTTTTCTTGTCCTTGGTGGCGCTGGAAGCATTGGTCAAGCCGTTGTAAAAGAGATATTTTCCAGACACCCTTTAAAACTTCATGTTGTAGATATTAGTGAAAACAATATGGTTGAGCTTGTGCGAGACATAAGAAGTTCCTTTGGCTACATAGAGGGAGACTTCAAGACTTTTGCACTTGACATTGGAAGTGTTGAGTATGATGCTTTTATACAAGCCGATGGAAAATATGATTATGTTTTAAACCTCTCTGCACTCAAACATGTAAGAAGCGAAGAGGATCAATATACACTTATGAGAATGATTGATGTCAATATTTTCAATACAGACAAAACTCTTGCCCAAGCTACTACGAAACGCACTAAAAAATACTTTTGTGTCTCAACCGATAAAGCCGCAAATCCTGTAAATATGATGGGTGCTAGTAAGCGTATTATGGAGATGTTTTTAATGCGACGCAGTAAGTACATAAAAATCTCTACTGCTCGATTTGCAAATGTAGCATTTTCCGATGGTTCACTTCTGCATGGCTTTAAAGAGCGTATTGAGAAAAAACAACCTATCGTTGCTCCTAATGATATAAAACGCTACTTTGTCACACCAAAAGAGAGTGGTGAATTATGCTTAATGAGCTGTATCTTTGGAGAGAACAGAGATATATTTTTCCCAAAGCTCGATAATAATTTACACCTTATCTCATTTGCCGATATAGCACTGAAATATCTCAAAAATTTAGGATACGAACCCTACTTGTGTAAAACTGAGGATGAGGCAAGAGAACTTGCTCAAACTCTTCCAAGCGAAGGAAAATGGCCATGCCTTTTTACCTCGAGTGATACAACAGGTGAGAAAGATTTTGAAGAGTTCTTTACAGATAAAGAGAGTTTAGATATGAACAGGTTTGAGAGCTTGGGTATCATTAAAAATGAACCTCTTTTTGATGATATTGGTTTGAACCTATTTAGTAAAAACATCTCTCAATTTAAAGAGCGCCTTTCTTGGAATAAAGAGGAAATCGTTCAAGAGTTTTTCAAACTTATTCCAGAGTTTAAATATGAAGACAAAGGCAAATATCTTGATGCAAAGATGTAAAGCAATCGTTGATTTTATACAAACGACCTACAATACAAAAGAGTTTATTCCTCTGCATGAACCACGCTTTTTAGGAAATGAAAAAAAGTATCTCAATGAATGTATTGACTCTACTTTTGTCTCAAGTGTCGGAAAGTTTGTCGATGCGTTTGAAGAAAAATTTGCCTCTTTCGTTGGAAGTAAGTACGCCATTGCAACTGTAAATGGAACCTCAGCACTGCATATCTCTCTGCTTTTAGTGGATGTTCAACCAGAAGATGAAGTCATTACGCAAGCACTCACTTTTGTTGCAACCGCCAATGCCATCAGTTACTGTGGAGCAAAACCAATATTTCTTGATGTGGATTTAGATACTTTAGGTTTAAGTCCAAACTCCATAGAAAACTTTTTTGAGAATCATTGTGAGATTATAGAAAACAGATGTATCAATAAAACTACAAATAAAATTGTAAAAGCTTGTGTGCCTATGCACACTTTCGGTCACCCTTGCAAGATTGATGAGATAAAAAAGATTTGTGATATTTGGCATGTGGAACTGGTTGAAGATGCAGCCGAGAGTTTAGGCTCTTTTTACAAAGACAAGCACACAGGAACTTTTGGCAAAGTTGGAGCATTTAGTTTTAATGGCAACAAAATCATCACAAGCGGTGGTGGCGGTGTCATCGTTACAGATGATGAGAAGCTTGCAAAAAGAGCAAAACATTTAACAACCACCGCGAAACTTCCACATGCCTACGAGTATGTGCATGATGCAATTGCGTACAATTATCGGCTTCCAAACCTAAACGCTGCCCTTCTTGTTGCTCAGCTTGAACAACTTGATACTTTTTTAAAAGATAAACGAGATTTGGCATGTGGATATGAAGCGTTTTTTTCACAGCATGCTCTAAAATTTATCAAAGAACCAGAAAATGCAAAATCAAACTACTGGCTCAACGCCCTGCTTTTTGATAGCAAAAAAGAGAGAGACACTTTTTTGGAATGCTTAAACAACGCTGGAGTTATGAGCAGACCTATTTGGCAGTTGATGAGTGAACTTGAAATGTTTAAAACATGCCAGAGGGATGCGCTTATAAACTCCAAACAACTTCATGAGAGAGTTGTCAATATACCAAGTAGCGTGAGGATAGGATGAAAGAGATTTTACTCATTGGCGGTGGCGGTCACTGCAAATCTGTTATCGATGTCATAGAACAAGAAGCAAAGTATAAGATTGTCGGAATTATTGATAAAAAAGAGCTTATCGGGGAGAGCGTTTTAGACTATAAAATCATAGGATGCGATGAGGATTTAAAAGATTTACAAACAAAATATCCACATGCCATCATCACGGTCGGTCATATCAAGTCCAATGAAACAAGAATAAAACTTTTCAATCTTTTAAAAACGTTAGGTTTCCACATGCCAAGCATTATCTCTCCTTTAGCGTATGTATCCAAACATGCTTTTGTCGATGAGGGCACAATAGTCATGCATCACGCACTTTTAAATCCACATGCCAAGATAGGAAAAAACTGTATCATCAATTCCAAGGCGCTCATAGAACACGATGTCGTTGTTGAGGAGAATGTTCACATCTCTACATCCGCCATCATTAATGGCGGAGCACTCATAAAAGCAAACACTTTTTTTGGGAGTGGAGCTATCATAAAAGAGTATAGCACGGCATGTGGATTTATAAAAGCTGGAAGTTTAGTGAAATGAAACCAATAGATTTTTTTCCAAAATTCAACACGCTTGATGCGTACTCCATTAAAGTAGATTTTCATCTGCACTCAACATGGACAGATGGGAAAAACAGTGTTGCAGAGATTATACAAAGTGCCAAAAAACATGACTTGCACTCCATAGCCATAACCGACCATATTCGAAGCAGTTCAACCTATTTTGACGATTATAAAAAAGAGATAGATTTTTTAAATGCTGAGCAAGAGCTCAATATCTACTCTGGCTTTGAAGCAAAAGTAGCAGATTTTTCTGGGAATATCGATGTACAAAAAGAGGTAGCAAAGGCAGCTGATATTGCGATTGTGAGTGTGCATAGATTCCCTTTTGGAAGAAAACTCTATAACGCATCAGAATTTAAGAGATCTATTGCCCAAGAGATGGAGTTAGAACTCAACTTAGCTGCACTCAACAGAGGTGGCTTTAATGTTTTAGGACATCCAGGAGGAATGTCTCTTTCTTTCTTTGAAGAATTTCCTACCCATTTTTACGAAGAGATTATTCTTGGCTGTGTGAAAAATGAGATAGCCTTTGATTTAAACGGTCGCTACCATAACAATCAAATCGCGTTGCTCTATCCACTCTTAAAAAAACACAACCCTTTCATCTCAATCGGAACCGACTCACATAGCACAGATACAATGGGCATGTGGAATAAAGCCTTAGAGGAAACTATATAATGGCAACAATTTGCGTCACTGGAACTGGCTCGTTAATTGGACAAGCAATTATAAAATCTATTAAAAACTCCTCTTTTAAAAATGAGAGATTGATAGGTGTGGATTACTTTGAAAACACCATAGGCTCTTACTGGACAGATGAAAATCACATCTTGCCAGACATTCTAAAGAAAAATATTAAAGAAGAAGATTGGCTCCACAGCATTCTATCAATCATACAAAGTGAAAAAATAGATATTCTCTTTATCGGTGTCGATTTTGAACTCCATCTCTTTTCAAAGTACAAAACAGAAATTCAAAACAAAACTTCTTGCATCGTCGTCGTAAGCGATGAAAATATCATCTCAATTGCAGATGACAAGTATAGGACATATCAATTTTTAAAAGAGAATAACCTCTTTTACCCTTCTACATTTTTAGAAGATGAGATAGAAGAAGCGCTTCAAACAAAAAAAATCGATTTTCCTCTTATTGTCAAGCCAAGAAATGGATTTAGAAGTGTTGATGTTTATCTTGTCAATGACAAAAAAGAGCTCTTTGAGAGAATCAAACAGATAAAAAATCCACTGATTCAAGAGTGCATCGGAACAAAAGAGGATGAATATACTTGCGGTGTCATTGCATTTGATGATGAAGTCAAAGAGAGCATTGTCCTCAGAAGAGATTTGAAAGACGGCAATACAAGTACAGCTTATTTGAAACACAACTATCCGCCAATCATTAAAGAGTACATAGAAAATGTTTCAAAAAAACTTCGACAGTTTGGGGTTTGTAACTTTCAACTGAGACTTGACTCAAACGGCATTCCAAAAATATTTGAAATCAATGCCAGACACTCGGGAACAACCTATATAAGGTCACTCTATGGTTTTAATGAAATAGAGTATCTTTTAGAGTATCTCTTAAATAAACAAGAAATCAGTTTTACAATCAAAGAAGGCACTGTAAAAAGATATTTTGAAGAATTTTTAGTAGAAGAGAAATGATAAATATTTTAGTTACGGGAGCAAATGGCTATGTGGGTAAATCTTTAGTTAAAACATTACAGGCAAACTACAATGTTTTAGAGATAAGAAATGATTCAGAGTATTCTGTTCATGAAAATGTTTATTGTATGAATTTATTGGATGCGCACCATATTGGGCTCTTTTTAGATGCCAACCTTTGCATTGATATCATTGTGCATACCGCGTCAAAAATGGCCTCTTCAGAAAATGTCAAAGATTTTACACTCCTGCATGACAATCTCAGAATGTACGAACATTTGGTACAAATAGCAGAAAAACTACAAGCCAAAAAAGTTATCAATTTCTCCTCCATCGCTCTCTATCCAAATCAAGATGGCGAATATAGTGAAAACTCTCAAGTAAACCCCTCTCCAAATTCTGATGTCCTCTACGGCTTATCAAAATTTTGCGGCGAAAACATCTTGGATTCTATGCTCAAAAGCTCAAGTACAAAAATCACTCATATGCGCATAAGTCAGATATTTTCTGATGATTTGAGAGAGGACAGGCTCTATAGCGTTATGAAAAAAGAGCTTTTAGAGAGTAACAAGATTACAGTATATGGAAATGGCGAGAGAGTGAGTAATTTTATTCACAAAGATTTGCTCCTACAAAAAGTTCTCTTTTTTATTAAAAATGAGCATGAGGGAGTATTTAATATCGGTGACAAAAACTTCTCTTATAAAGAGTTTGCAGAGTATGTACGCAATATATTTGGCAATCAAAATTCTGAGATTATTTTAAAACCAGAGGGACTCAAATCAAAATGTTATATCAATGTAGACAAATTCAATAGTTTGGAAATATAAATGTTTAAAAGTTTAATGTTTTTCCTTTTTTATCCGAAAATAGGAGCAGACATGTACCTTACACACTGGCTCTTCTATATGAAAATAACAAGAGTATGGTTTCAAAAAAAGAAGCTCTATAAAATAGGGAAAAATTCTGAAATCAGACCCTTTGTTACAATCAATGGCACTAACAGTATCTCCATCGGAGAAAATGTTATCGTACCCCCAGGAACCATTCTAAGTGCACTGCTCAATGACCCTGAAAATGGAATAGTTATAGAAGATGATGTTCTCATCGGTTCAAATGTCACTATCTATAGTGCAACACATAATTATGCCGATATAACTGTAGCGATTAAAAAACAGGGTTATAATGCTAAAAAAGTGACCATTCAAAAGGGTTCTTGGTTGGGTACAAACAGTGTTATCCTCCCTGGTGTTACGGTTGGGAATAATTCTGTAGTTGGAGCTGGAGCGATTGTTACAAAAGATGTGCCTCCCTACTGTGTAGTAGCAGGTGTACCAGCGAGAGTCATAAAAAAATTAGGGGTAAAGAATGTTTGAGAGAGATGAAGTTTTTATTATTGCAGAAGCCGGTGTCAATCATAACGGTTCTATCGACATCGCAAAAAAGCTCATTGATGTCGCTGTAGAAGCAGGTGCGAGTGCTGTTAAGTTTCAAACCTTTAAAACTGAAAATGTCATCTCAAAGGATGCAAAAAAAGCCGACTATCAAAAAAACACCACAGATGCCAATGAATCTCAGTTTGATATGATAAAAAAACTTGAACTCGATATTGAGACGCATAAAAAGCTGATTGCCTACTGCAAAGAGAAAAAAATTATGTTTCTCTCCACACCATTTGACCATGACAGTATTGATATGCTCACTGAACTTGGACTTGAAATATTTAAAATTCCAAGCGGAGAGATCACAAACCTCCCCTACCTCAGACACATTGGAAAACTCAATAAAAAAGTTATACTCTCTACGGGCATGGCAGATATGGGTGAGATTGAAGATGCCCTAGATGTTCTAATAGAATCAGGGACAAACCGTTCTCACATCACAGTTTTGCATGCAAATACAATGTACCCGACTCCAATGGAAGATGTCAATCTCTTAGCGATGGTTACAATCGGAAAAACTTTTAATGTAGCATATGGCTATAGTGACCATACACTTGGTATAGAAGTAGATATAGCTGCTGTCGCTCTCGGGGCTCGTGTAATAGAAAAACATTTTACTTTAGATAAGAACATGCAAGGACCTGACCATAAAGCCTCTTTAAATCCACAAGAGTTAAAAGCGATGGTTCAAAGCATAAAAAATATAGAACAAGCCCTTGGCACAGGGATAAAAAAACCTAGTAAAAGCGAAATGCCAAATAGAGCCATTGCTAGAAAGTCCATCGTAGCAAGCAGAGCTATCAAAAAAGGCGAAGCTTTAACAGAAGAGAATTTAGCTATCAAAAGAGCTGGAAGTGGGATAGACCCTATGCGATGGGATGAAGTTATCGGTTCTATCGCGCACCAAGATTACCAAGAAGATGAAGTAATACAAAAAGGATAAATCGTGTTTGACATAAAAAAAGAGAAGTGGGAAGAGAGCTACAAAAGAAATGAAAACTTCATCTATTTTCCAAAAGAGGAGAGTGTAAAGTTTTTAAATAGATTTATAAAAAAGAAAATCTCTTTAATGGAGTATGTTGATTTACTAGAGTCTAAGCAAAAACTAAAAGCTTTGGACTTTGGATGTGGCATAGGAAGAATGACCGTTTTACTCCACGAATTTGACATTGAAGGATATGGAATTGACATCTCTCAAACCGCAATCAATGAAGCCAAAAAATTTGCCCGTCATTTTAACTTTGATTTAAAAAACAATTTTCAAGCCTACAATGGCGAAAATATCCCTTTTGAAGATAACTATTTTGATTTTACAATCAGTGAAGCTGTCCTCGATAGTCTCCCTTTTGAACTTGCCAAAAAGCTCATCAAAGAGATAGAGAGAGTAACAAAAAGATACTTTTTTCTGAGTTTAATCTCCTCAGAGTCTGCTGCATCTTTTAGCACACTCAAAGAGAGTGGCAAGTTTAACGGAGAGATAGAAGTGGATGAAGCGCACGAACAAGGGACAATACAAAGTTTCTTTGATAAAGAAAAAATAGCTGAATTCATCAAAGATACACAGTTTAAAATCAAATGGTGTGAACTCCATACAACACAAGAGTGTAATGATACATATGCACACAGCAGATACTATATAGTGCTAGAAAAATGAAATCTGTTTTAGTATTTGGTGGAATAGGTTTTTTAGGGAGTTCTTTAGTAAAATCTCTACTCTTAGCAAAGGTAAAAGTAATCGTTTTTTATAGAAAAGATTTTGGTTTTTTAGATAGAGTAAGAGATGAAAATTTGCTATTTATAAACTCTTTAGAGAGTGAAATTCTAAAACAACACAAAATAAAAACGCTCTTTCATTTAGCTTCAAAACAACCAGCAAACAACCCTTCATACAGTGATTTTTATGATTCAAATGTTCAATTAACCCTAAATGTAATAGAGCTTGCAAAAAAACTAGACATTGAGCAGTTTATTTTTGCCTCGACAATCACTGTTTTTTCAAAATCACAAAAGAGCAATACCATTACACAGGACTCTTGTGTGAACCCTACGAACCACTACTCTTTAACAAAATATATTGCAGAAAAAATAGTTGAGATAGAGTTTGCATCTTCAAATGTAAAAACGCATATAGTTAGATTTCCTTCTATCTTTGGGCTCAACAGCCGAGGCGGAATTGTTGAAACGCTTTATAAACTCGCTTTAAAAAACAGCGATATTGAACTCTACAGCAAGGGAGAAAGATTTAGAAATTTAATCTATGTCGAGAGTGCTGTAGAGGCACTCATCAATGTATATAAAAACTCAGAAAATCTAAACAAACACGAAATTTTCATGGTTGGAAGTAGAGATTCTCTTGCACTTAAAGATATAACCCAAAAGCTCATTGAACTCACAGGCAGTAACTCAACTATTGTTCCAGTTGATAAGTTTCCTCCTTCTGATTTTGATGCCTTTATAGATATTTCTAAAGCCGTAGAAGAGTTAGATTTTAAAGCTTTAAGCATTGAAGAGGGTTTAAAAAAATATGTAGAGGATATGAAAAATGAAAGTTTTTAATACTGCGTTTCCTTATTTTCCAAATGAAGATATAGAGGAGATACTTCTCGAAGTCAGGGAGATTCTTGAAGGAAATAAAATGCTTACCATGGGAGAGAATGTTGCAAAGTTTGAAGAGGAGTTTGCCACATACTGCGCAACAGAGTATGCAGTTGCAACAAACTCTTGTACTGCTGCATTAGAAATAGCACTCGCAACACTTCGTCTATCTGCAACAGATGAGGTTGTAGTTCCCGTACAGACATTTATCGCTACTGGCTCAAGCGTACTAAAAGCAGGTGCAAAAATAGTTTTTTGCGATGTAGATGATAATTTTTTATTAGACTTTGCATTCTTAAAAAAAGTAATAACCAAAAAAACAAAAGCGGTTATTATTGTACATTTTGCAGGGATGATTAGCCCTGATATTTTAGAGATAAAAGAGTATTTAAAGAGTAAAAACATAGCACTCATCGAAGATGATGCTCACGCCCATGGAGCTACTTTTGGTCCTTTAAAAGCAGGTAACATCGGTGATTTTGGGTGCTTTTCATTTTACTCAACAAAAAATATGACGACTGGTGAAGGTGGCATGATTACCCTCAACAATAAAAAAGATTATGATACCTGTGCAAGTCTAAGAAATAGAGGTATTGACACAACTCAAAAAGGTGAGCTTTTTATAAACATAGGGAGCAATCACCGTTTAACTGAAATACAAGGGCTTCTAGGAAGATACCAACTTAAAAGATTAGAAGAGTTTGTAACGCACAGAAATAAAATCGCTCATATCTACATTGAAGCGTTAAGTGATTTACTCAAACAAAAGAGAGTCCGCATACAACAACCTGCAAAAAACAGCAGACACGCATATTGGCGTTTTTTACTCTTTTTAGATGAAGCGTATAATAGAGATGCTATCCAAGAAAAAATGAATGCAAAAGGAATAAAAGTAGATGCACCCTACTCTCCACTACTACACAAACAGCCACTATTTAACTCTAAGCTCATATTTCCACATGCCGAAAAACTAAGTAAGTCACACATCTCTTTGCCAATCCACATGCTGATAACTGAAGATGATGCTCACTTTATAGTAGATACACTCAAAAGTCTTTTGAATGATTAGCATCCATCAATCTCAGTTTTTGCCATGGCTTCCATATTTTTATAAAATACTAAAGAGTGATATTTTTATTATTATGGATGATGTGCAGTTTCAAAAAAATGGAGTTCAAAACAGAAATAGCATAAAAACACCTATTGGGGAAATTTACTTGACAATCCCCGTCTCTACAAAATCAAACACCTTGATTAATGAAGTAGAAATTTCAAATGGCAACACTCTCAATAAAATATTAAAAACCATCCAAATGAATTATGCAAAATCAAAATATTTTGAACAAGTTTTTCCTAAAATAGAAGAGCTTTTTGCTCAAAAAAAATATACAAAGCTCCATGACTTGAATAACGATTTATTACTCATGATTTTGGAGTTGTTGGGTTCAAAAACAACAATCAGATATTCAAGTGAATTTAAACTTAGTTCAAAAAAAGACGATTTAGTATTGGATTTGATTATGAAAAATGGTGAGAACGAGTATATCTCTGGACATGGCGGTTTAGACTATATGGATTTAGATAAATTTCATAAACACAATATCAAAGTCTATCTTTATGAATTTAAATACCATGAATATAGACAGCTTTGGAATGAACAGGGATTTGTTCCATATTTAAGTATAATTGACTTACTTTTTAACGATTTAGAAAATGCGTATGAGTATATTTTAAAAAATGGCTCCATAGAATTAATTCCAAGATAAAAGAAGAGAAATGAAAAAAATATTGGCAGTAACTGGAATCCGTTCTGAATATGATATTCTCTATCCAGTATTAAAAGAGCTAAACAGCCATCCAAACTTTGATTTAAAAGTTGTTGTCACAGGGGCGCACTTGTCTGATTGGCACGGTTTTAGCGTAGAAAAAATAGAAAATGACGGCTTTGAGATTGTAGAGAAAATTGATTATTTACTTATGACAAACAGAAAAACGCAAAGAGCAAAAGGCGTGGGACTGCTTGTGGCAGGTTTAACACAAACTGTTGAAAGAGAGAACCCAGACTTTTTAATCTTTGTGGGAGACAGAGAAGAGAGCATAGCGACTTCTATCGTGGGAAGTTATATGGATGTTCTTGTCGCACACATAGGCGGCGGCGATACCGTTTATGGAAATGCGGATGACCCAATCAGATCTGCATGTACGAAGCTCTCCCATATCCATTTTGCTCTAGCACAGCAATATGCTGATAATATAATCAATCACTTAAGCGAAGAGAAGTTCAGAGTATGTTTTAGTGGTAATCCAGCAATGTCCAATATACTCAACACCCCAGTGATTGAAAAACAAGAGATTAGTAAATTTTTAGACATGGATATCCATGAGAGTGATTACATCGTTGTTTTAAAGCATCCTCTCTCTTCAGAGGTAGATGAAGCTTATCAGCAAATGAAAATCACAATGTCTGCAATCAAAGAGTTTTCGAGTGAACAAAAGATGAAGGTTATTGGAATTTATCCAAATACAGACCCAGGTTCTTATAACATTATCAATGTTATAGACGAAATAAAAGACGAAAATATAGAGTTTTACAAAGCACTCCCGCGAGATATTTTTGTAAATATTATGAGAAATGCGAAATGTTTGGTTGGAAATTCCAGTATGGGAATAGTAGAGGCGCCGACATACAAACTCCCTGTCGTCAATGTAGGGAATCGACAAAAAGGAAGATTAAATGCTGGAAATGTCGATTTTGTAGAGTATGATGTGCAGAAGATTAAAGAGGCTCTGTATAAAGCCTGCTGTGATATGGACTATAGAGAGTATGTACAAAATTTAGAAAATCCGTATGGTGATGGAACTGCACATAAAAAAATAGTTGATTTTCTAGATAGTGTAGATTTGGATGATAAAAAATGGTATATAAAGAGAAACCTATGTTAAACAGAGTACTTATTGTAGCTGTCCATCCAGATGATGAAACACTCGGTTGTGGAGGAACTCTCTTAAAACATAAAGCAAACGGTGATGAGATTCATTGGCTCATATGCACACAAGCAGACCCAAATAGTGATTTTTATCAAATAAGAGCGCAAGAGATAGAAACTGTTAGCAAAATGTACGGTTTTAATACTCTCCATAACCTACAGTTAAATACCATGCAAGTGGATGCGTATAGTATGAGTGAATTAGTAAGTAAAATCTCAGAAATCATCAACAAAGTGAAGCCAAACATCTTGTATCTTCCTTTCAAGGGCGATGTGCACAGTGACCATAGAAAAATTTTTGAGGCTACTTACAGTTGCACAAAATCCTTTAGATACCCGTTTATAAAAAAAATATACATGGTTGAGACTTTAAGTGAGACAGAGTTCGCACCAGCCATAAATGAAGAAAATTTTATTCCTAATGTTTTTGTAGATATAAGCGAATTTATGAATAAAAAAATCAAAATTATGAAAGTTTTTAAAAGTGAAATAGCAGAACATCCCTTTCCAAGAAGTGAAAGAAATTTAAGAGCCTTAGCTACTTTTAGAGGTGCTACGAGTGGCTGTGAATATGCCGAAAGCTTTATGCTTTTAAAGGAAATCCAATGAAATCTATTGAAAATATAAAGCTTACAAAAACTTCAACCATCAAAGAAGCGTTAAAAATTATAGACAATAGCGGAATGCAAATCGCTCTTGTTGTTGATGATGAAAACAGGCTCATTGGTACGATTACAGATGGTGATATCCGAAGAGGTTTACTCAATAATATTTCACTTGATGATAGTGTTGAGTCTATTATTTTCAAAACTCCGACAGTTGCAACAATCAGCGACACTAAAGAGGAGATTTTAAAAAAAGCTCTTCCTAAAAAACTACATCAAATTCCAATCATTGATAATCAAAATAGAGTGATTGGTATAAGTGAAATTGAACAACTAAGACGACCTAAAATTAAAAGCAATAAAGTCATCCTTATGGTAGGTGGGCTAGGAACAAGATTACGTCCCTTAACAAAAGAGACTCCAAAACCAATGTTAAAAGTTGGCAATAAACCAATACTTGAAACCATCATAGAAAAGTTTGCTGAGTATGGATACATAAATATTGTACTTTGCGCAAATTATAAATTTAATATCATAAAAGAGTATTTCGGAGACGGAAGTGAGTTTGGTGTAAATATTGAGTACATTCTAGAAGAGCAAAGAATGGGAACAGCAGGTGCGCTGAGTTTACTCAAAGAGAAACCATCAGAACCATTTTTTGTAATGAATGGAGATTTACTTACAAATGTAAACTTTGAGAGCCTACACTCCTATCACCTAGCAAACAGTTCTATCTCCACCATGTGTGTCAAAGAGTATGACTTTCAGATACCTTATGGAGTAGTAACACTAGATAATGAAAAGATTATCTCAGTAGAAGAAAAACCTATACAGAAATTCTTTATCAGTGCTGGAATATATATGCTCTCACCTGAAGTATTGGAGCATATTCCAAATGATGAATTTTATGATATGCCTACACTCTTTGAAAAACTAATTGTTGCTGGAAAGAATACTGTCTCTTTTCCAATTCGAGAGTATTGGATAGATATAGGGAAAATAGAAGAGTTTGAGAAAGCCAATAAAGAGTATTATGAAGTATTTTAATGTATAAAAATAAAACATTTTTAGCCATCATTCCCGCAAGAGGTGGGAGTAAAAGGCTCCCCAGAAAAAATATTTTAGATTTGGCGGGAAAGCCACTTATTGCATGGAGCATTGAAGCTGGATTGAAGAGCAACTATATTGATAAAGTCATTGTTAGTAGTGATGATGATGAAATACTCAACATTTCAAAACTCTATGGAGCAACGACTATAAAAAGACCTCTACAGCTTGCTACAGATACTTCTACAACTTTTGATGCAATAGAACATACTATTCATAGTGTAGAGCAATATGACTATGTAGTTTTACTGCAACCCACTTCACCTCTCAGAGATGCGAAACATATTGATGAAGCTATTGAGCTACTCGAAAAGAAGAGTGCGCATGCAGTAATCTCTGTTTGTGAAGTAGCACACTCACCACTCTGGTCAAATACACTGCAAAAAGATGGAGATATGTCTTACTTCTTAAAAGATGAACTGCGCAATAAAAGAAGTCAAGATTTACAAAAGTACTATAGACTCAATGGAGCAATATATATCTGCAAAACGAACAAACTTTTAGAAGAGAAAAGTTTTTTTCTAAGAGAGAATATATTTGCATATTTTATGGATAAAAAAATTTCTATCGATATTGATGAAGATATTGATTTCAAACTTGCGAACATTATAATATCTTCCATATAATAGGGAATATTTCTTGCTTTAATAAAAAATAAAAAAGGGCATTCTATGGAATTTATCCAAAATAAAGCCATGCTAACTTATCAAAAAAATTTAGCCTACTTTGCAAAAGAGCAAAAAGAGCTTAGCAAACTTTTAACAATCTTTGAGATGGCGCTAAACAATGGTGACTATAAAGAACAGTTTGATTTAGAGTATAAAGAAGGTAGTTTTGATATAAAAGAGTTTGCTACAGATAAATATTTATATTCTGGAGATTCTATAGAAATCTCTCAAAAACTTACAAAACTAGTGAACTACAGAAAAGATTCTCTCATATTTGAAGGTTTTCCTATATATAACTTTTCTAAAATGAACAAGGAACGGCTAGATGAAAGCCTTTGGACAGTAGAAGGTGTACTTCCAATGATGCAATACTATCTCGAAAATAGCAACGAATCCGATAGTATGCAAAAAATTGAAAAGTTCATATTTATAGGGGTAGGTCTAGGTTTACATATACCTATGGTTCATGAAAAAATATCTGCAAAAGAGTATCTCATAGTTGAAGACAACTTGGAGCTTTTTAGATTATCTCTCTTTACTACAGAATATTATACACTCGCGCAAGAAGCAACTCTATTCTTCTCAATATCAGATGATGAAAATATTTTTCTTAGGACAGCTGGAGACTTTTTAGACCAAACTTTTTTCAATAACAGATATCTAAAATATATAAAGTTTCCTACACATTCAGATAACAAACTTAAGCAGTTACAAAATGCTGTCTCTTCACAGTCATTTATCTATTTTTCCTACAAAGCAATCCTCTTAAAATACCTAAAACCTCTTGAATATATAAATGATGACTACAACATGCTTAATATTAGTCGTACTCTTTCTTCAAACCAACTCCTTGACAAACCTGTTTTACTTTTAGCTGCTGGTCCATCATTTCAAAAGAATCTTGAATGGATAAAAGAGAATCAAAAAAAGTTTATCATTTTTTCGATATCGGCTATTTCGCATACGCTTTATAAAAATGATATAACCCCAAACTTTATTGCACACCTCGATGGATTTGATAGATCAGTAAAACCTCTTGATGATATACCGCTAGAATTTTTCAAAAATACAATCTTTTTATTTGGTCCAAACACCCCAAAAATAGCGAGACAAAGATTCTCAAAAGAACAAATATTTTACTTTGATGAAGGTGCTGGGTATGTAGAGGGTTTTGGAAATGTTTCCTCAGCATGTATAGGGTCTACAAATTTGATTTTATCTGTTATTTTAAATGCTAAAAACATATATACAATCGGTTTAGACTTAGCAGTCAATCAAGAAACAGGTGAAACGCACGCTAGCGGTCACTTGTACAATACTAAAAATGACATTACTAAAAAAGATGATCTCTCCCATACAATGGAACAGGTAAAAAATCTATTTCCTGTTCAAGGAAATTTTCAAGACACGATTTATACCAATTCCGTACTGCATAGGTCTGTACAATCTCTCTATTTTTTACTTCCAAGAGTCAAAAAAGAAGATCAACGTATTTACAATCTCAGCGAGGGTGCGAAGATAGACCAAACAATCCCTCTTCACATAGAGGATGTGGTATTAAATAGTTATAAAGATATAGATAAAACTATGTTTTTTGAGAATATGAAAGAGACTCTTTTAGCTAATTCTGTAAAACATTTAAATGAAAGTGATACTAATGCAGTTAAAGAGCGACTCACTAGCGCCAAAGAGATTTATAAATTACTCCAAGAATACAGCAATAATGTTTCACATTCAAACAAAGAGAAGTATCTCTATGATTTGTTAGGTATAGTTTCAAACATCTTACATAAACAAGACCCATCCTACAAAAACATAACGTATGTATATTATAATTTTTTCAAGTTTACCTTAGCCATAATCGTAGATTTTTTCAACTCAAAAGAGTTGAAAAACTCAAAAAGGCACATCAAAAAACTTGATAAAATGATTCAATTTGAAATGTATGCAATTTGTGATTTATATATAAATAGTTTAGAAGAGTTTATTAAAAAGAGATGTTAAATGAAGAAACTATTCTTAGATCACTAAAGCAATCTAAGAATAGTTAAAAAAAACGATTAAGACTACCGAAGTAATCTTAATACATTTTCGAGGAAACAAGCTAAGATTATTGTAATAATCTTAGAACGTTTTGTTGAACAGCATTCGCTTGACTCATAGCATATGAACCAGATTGAGCTAAAATGTTATGTTTTGCAAAGTTTGCAGACTCTGCCGCAAAGTCAACATCACGAATTGCAGATTCTGCTGCTTGAACATTTACTTGAGTTACAGAGATATTTCTAACTGTTGACTCTAGTTTATTTTGTGCAGCACCCATTGTAGCACGAAGACCATCTACTTTTATGATTGCAGCATCCATTTTAGTAATTACACCCTCAGCTTGAGTTTGTGTACTAACAGCAATTGTAGCTGCTGAACCTCCAGCAATTGTACTTAAGTCTGCTTTTCCGATAATTACACTCTGTGTATCGTTTTGATAAGCACCAACGTGAAATGTAAATGTACCAACACCTGTTGAACCACCTGAACCTTGTAATACTTTAACACCATTAAATTTAGTAGTTTGAGCGATATCACTAGCCTCTTGAAGTAATGCTTGAATCTCTTTTGAAATATATCCTCTTGATGTAGTATCTTGAGTATCATTCGAAGCTTGAGTTGCAAGAACTCTAACTCTTTTCATAATGTTACCGTACTCTTCCATAGCACCATCTGCTGTTTGGATAAGACCAATACCATCATTTGCATTTCTAACCGCTTGACCAAGACCTTGAGACTGAGCTGAAAGTTTGTTAGCAATTGCAAGACCAGCTGAATCGTCAGCCGCTTTATTAATACGTAAACCTGAACTTAGTGATTGAAGACTTTTGTCAAGTCCAACATTATTCATTGTAGCGTTTCTGTGTGCGTTCATTGCACCGATGTTTGTGTTAATTCTAAATCCCATAATAAATCCTTTTTGGGTAAGAGCCTTACGCTCTTTGAGTTTTTTTATCTTGGCTTCCTTGCCTTGATATTAACTAAATCGGCACTAAAAAAAATAACTTTAATAAATTTACAAATTTTTTGCATTTTTGCTATTTAATATTTTTTTGATACACTTCCGAAATCAAAAAAAAATACGACTATACTATATATAGGAAAACTATTTGAACTTAATTATTGTTGAGTCACCCGCAAAAGCTAGGACTATAAAGAACTTTTTAGGCAAAGATTATGAAGTTATTGCTTCTAAGGGCCACATCAGGGATTTACCAAAATCTCGCTTTGGCATCACGATAGAAGAAGAGTCTAATCATCTTGTTCCTGCTTACTCTGTTGCAAAAGAGAACTCTGCAATCGTCAAAGAAATTAAAGCCCTTGCCTCTAAGGCAGACACCGTATATATCGCGACCGATGAGGATCGTGAGGGTGAGGCTATTGGTTGGCATATTGCACATGCCATAAAAAAAGACCCAGAGGAACTTCCTCGCATAGTTTTTCATGAGATTACAAAAACAGCTATCAACCATGCACTTGAAAATTCTCGTAAGATAGATATGGATATGGTCAATGCGCAACAAGCGCGTCGTATGCTTGACCGTGTTGTTGGATACAAACTCTCCCCACTTCTTGCTTCGAAAATCCAAAAAGGTCTTTCAGGCGGTCGTGTTCAATCTTCATCTCTAAAAATTGTTGTTGACAGAGAAAGAGAGATAAGAGCTTTTATACCTGAGGAGTATTGGACCATAGATACTATTTTCAAAAAAGATATAGAAGCAACATTAACTGTTTATGACGAAACAAAGATGTCAAAACTCTCTATTACGAATACAGAAGAAGCATCAAAGATTGTTAAAAGTGTTCAAGCTGACTCTTTTATAATAAGTAAAATTGAGACTAAACAGAGAAAAAGTTCAACGCCTCCACCTTTTATGACTTCAACACTTCAACAAACTGCTTCAAGTAAGTTAGGATTTTCTCCTCAAAAAACTATGATGGTAGCACAATCTCTTTACGAAGGGGTTAAAACTCCTGATGGAACAACGGGTGTTATCACCTATATGAGAACAGATTCACTCAATATGGCAGCAGAAGCTATAGAAGCTGTAAGAGAGACGATACTAAGTAGATTTGGTGAGAAGTATCTCCCAGCAGAAGCGAAGTTTTACGGTAAAAAAGCAAAAGGAGCACAAGAGGCTCACGAAGCCATCCGTCCAACGATGCTAAGCTTCACACCAGAAATTGCACAGAAGTTTTTAAAAGCGGATGAGATAAAACTCTATAGACTTATCTATGAACGCTTTATGTCATGTCAAATGAATGATGCTGCTTTTGAACAACAGAGTATTACATTCCTTGGGAAGAACAGCACCTACAAAGCGACTGGTCGAAAACTCACTTTTGATGGTTTTTATGCCTTAACAGGAGCAGAAGACAAAGATAAACTTCTTCCTACTTTAAATGAGGGGGATACTATAGAGCTTCAAAGTATCAAACCTGAACAACACTTTACAGAGCCACCATCTCGCTATTCAGAGGCTTCGTTAATTAAGAAACTAGAATCAGAGGGTATTGGCCGTCCTTCAACCTATGCTCCAACTGTTGCAACACTCAGTGGACGAACGTATGTAACTATAGAGAAAAAACAGATTATTCCAACTGAGATGGCTTTTACAGTTACTGAAATCTTAGAGAAAAACTTTGCAAATATTGTAGATAGCTCTTTTACAGCAAATATGGAAGAGAAACTCGATGAAGTCTCAGAGGGAAAAGTGGATTGGCAAAAACTCTTAAGTGATTTCTACTTTCCATTTATGCAACAAATCGAAGAGGGGAAAGAGAATATAATCTCTCTTAAACTTGCGAAACCTCTTGGACGCACTTGTCCAAAATGTGGTGAATCCGAACTTCTTCTTCGCTCTGGAAGATTTGGAAACTTTATTGCATGTAGTGGGTTCCCTAAGTGTAAATACACAGAACAAGTGGATGAAGATGGGAACAAAGTTGAAGTCAAAGTCGAAACAAGTGATGAGAAGTGCGACAAATGCGGGAAGGAGATGATTGTTAAGAGTGGGCGTAACGGTAAATTCTTGGCATGTAGTGGTTATCCTGATTGTAAAAACACAAAAAGTATGGAGACACAAGAGAGTAAAACTTCTGAGATTCCATGTCCTGATTGTGGAGGTAAGCTTATTTGGAAAGTTTCTCGTCGTGGTGCTTTTTGGGGCTGTGAAAAGTACCCTGATTGTAAATTTATCTCTAAGTTTGAACCAACAACTATCAAATGTAAAGAAGAGGGGTGCGATGGTGTAGTTGCAGAGAGAACATACAGAAATAAAGAAGTTTATGAGTGTGTAAAATGCAAAACTAGAACACCAAGAGAAGTAGAGAGCGCACAAGAATAAGTATGAAAATAGGCATTCTTTCAGACACGCATAAACAGGTAAAGAGAGCAAAAGAAACTATCGATATGCTTTTGGATGAGGGAGCTGAGTTTTTGATTCATGCTGGAGACATAGTAGAAGTTGAAGTCTTAGAGCTCTTGAAAAATTCTTCCCTCAAATATGTTGCCGTCTATGGAAATAATGATGCGCATTTAGCAAAGTATCATTCAAAATATAACCTTGTTCAAGAGCCTCACTATTTTAAATTAGACAATACAAAATTCAAACTCATGCATCTTCCTTACTATTTAGGTTCAGATAGTGAGGTGGTTATTTTTGGGCATACACACGAGTTTTCTATTGAGTTTACAAAAAATGGAACGCTCTATTTAAACCCTGGCGAGAGCTGTGCTAGGAATAAACCAAAGAGTGAGTGCATCATGCTCGAAATCACCAATAAAAAATTTCTAGTTACTTACTACGCTAAAAAGATAAAAGATTTAGAGTTCAAGTATAAAAAGTATTCTTATGATAGGATAAGAAATGATTAATGAAAAAATATTTTTATGTTCTATCTGTAATATTAATAGTGGAACATGCAATGAAGATTGTAAATTCTGTTCTCAAAGTGTAAGATATAAAGCGGATATAGAGCGTTACAAACAAAAACCTCTCGATGCTATTTTACAAGAGGCAAAAGAGGCAAGAGCGCATGGTGCATTAGGTTTCTGTCTTGTGACTGCGGACAAAGGCATCACTGAGAAGAGTTTGAAATTTGTTTGCGATGTTGCACAAGCCGTCTCTAAAGAGGTGCCTGAACTTCGACTTATCGCTTGCAATGGAACTGCTACCTTAGAGCAACTCTTGATTTTAAAAGAGTCTGGCATAAAAGCATATAACCATAACTTAGAAACTTCAAAAGATTTTTACTCAAAAATTTGTACGACACACCCTTGGCAAGAACGCTATGAAACATGTCAAAATGTAAACAAAGCGGGATTAGTTCTCATCTCTGGTGGTATTTTCGGGCTGGGCGAGACACAAGAGGATAGAGTCTCTATGTTAGAATCCCTACGCTCTCTTAACCCAACTTCTGTGCCAATCAACTTTTACCATCACAATGAAGCACTTGAATTAGAGCCAAATCCACTTACAACAGACGAAGCACTCGAGCTTATAAAACTCACAAGAGAGACAATTCCACATGCACAAAGAATCATGGTTGCAGGTGGAAGAGAGTTGATGTTTGGAGAGAGACAAAACGAGATTTTTGCCTATGGAGCGAACTCTATTGTGATAGGAAACTATCTCACAACCAATGGCAGAGTCATGAGCAAAGACTTAGAGATGTTAAAATCATTAAACCTAGAAGTGGCTAAAAAAGTATGAGTAACAGCGTAGTCCTCATCATTACAATCTCCCTTATTATTATATTTTCTCCATTTTTTGCGAGGGTTTTTAAACTACCGACTACGCCTATTGAGATTATCTTTGGCTCTATCTTGGCATATATTGGATTTTTACACTCGGAGCATCTCTTTTCCATAGTTGCAGAACTCGGTTTTTTATATCTTATGTTTATTGCTGGAACTGAAATTAATTTAAAAAATGTTCTCAAAACACCTGCAAGAATCATGAAGCGGGTTATCTTCTATCTTGTTCTTCTCTATGGACTTTCGATCGCTTTATCGCTCTACTTAGACCTTGGGAAAATCTTTATGGTACTTCTGCCACTTATCTCTGTAGGGCTTGTCGCTTCACTCTCAAAAGAGTATGGAAAGACCCCTTGGCTTGTACTCTCTATGACCGCAGGAGGGATAGGGGAAGTTGTAAGTATCGGATTCTTAACACTTACATCTGCTGCCCTTCAAAATGGCTTTGGCACGGGACTTCTTACAACTATTTCTGCTCTTATTCTCTTTTTAATTTTTATGTTTATCCTCTTTCGTACGATGGAGTTACTCTTTTGGTGGTTTCCAGAAGTATCGACTGCACTTATGCCACATGAAGACAATAAAGAGCAAGATATAAGACTCTCAATGGGAATCTTTTTTCTCCTTGTCGGGGCGATGCTCTACTTACACTTAGAGCTCGCCTTTGGCGCATTCTTAGCAGGTATTTTTATACCAACATTTTTTGAGCATAAACATGAACTTCCTGAAAAACTTGCTTCGTATGGTTTTGGTTTTTTAATCCCTATATTTTTTATTCATATTGGAGCCTCTTTCAACTTGGAAGCACTTGCTATGGATGGTTTGATTACAAAAGCTCTTATTATTGCTCTAGCAATGATTCTTATGAGAGTTTTATCCTCTCTTGTTTTCATCAAGGAGCTTGGGCTTGTAGATTCTATCTTGATGGGTTTAAGCCACTCTATGCCATTAACACTTCTTATTGCGATGGCGACACTGGCATACAATGCGAACTCTATAGATACGCTTCACTATTATGCTTTCATCTTAGCTGCTCTTTTTCAAGTGATCAGTGTCATGATAGTTATTAAGCTTATCAACAACTACAAGGTAAAATTAACCTAAGAAGAAAGTTTGCTATAATGTTTTTATAAATTTTTTTGTTGGAGAAAGCTTATGTCCCGTTCTGTTCTTTTACAACTCGCTCGTGACTCCATCCAAGAAGTTATACAGGCACAAAGAACTATAGATAAAAATGCCCTTTTACTTGAGCACCCTCTTTTAAATGAAAAAATAGCTACCACTGTAAATATCTACATAGAGGATGAGCTCAAAGGTTCAGCCTCCTCTCAAAGTGCTACAAAATCTCTGCTCGAAGATGTCATCTGTAATGCAAAAAAATCAGCCTTTGAAGATAAAAATTCGACCCCACTTACATGCGCAGAGTACCTCAACTGTAGCATAGAGCTTCTCCTAGAAACACCTGATGGTCTCATAAGTGAAAAAGACACTCCCCTTCTAAAAAACAACTCTTAGCAGGCACCTTATCTCATAGAACTTTTAGGAATAAGAGTCTCTTCATGATTTACAAAAACTTTTCAAATCATCCAGAGATAAAGGTTTTGAGTAGTAGTACCCTTGAATCTCATCACACTCCATCGTAGTTAAAAAATCTAACTGTTCCTTCGTCTCTACACCCTCAGCAGTAAGAGAGAGGTTAAATGTTTTTGCAAGCGCAATGATGACCTTTACAATAGAGACACTATCTTTTGAGTTTGGCAGATTATCCACAAATGATTTGTCAATCTTAAGTCTCGTCACTGGCAACTTTTGCAAGTAGCTAAGAGAGGAGTATCCTGTTCCAAAATCATCCACTGCGAGCTTAATTCCCATATCTCTAAAACTTTGAAGAGTTTGTAAAGCCTTTTTCTCATCTGTTGCAATATAACTCTCCGTAATCTCTAACTCTATCTGTTCTGGCTTAATCTCAATTTTATCAAGAGTATCTTTGAGTGTTTGAATCATATCACTGTGCAAAAGTTGTACACTTGAGATATTAATAGAGACGTGACTCAGATTGTACCCCTCTTTTAAAAGCCCAAGAAAGTCTTGACACGCTTTTTCTATTATCCACTTGCCTAGTGGTACGATAAGTTTTGTCTCTTCAGCCAATCTAATAAATTTATCTGGTCCTGCAAATCCAAGCACGCTGCTGTTCCATCGAACTAAGGACTCTACTGCGACAATTTTACCGCTTACGCTTGAGATTTTTGGCTGGTACATTAATGTAAACTCACTGCAACTATGTACAGCATCTTTAAGGGCAATAATCCATCGCATTCTCTCTCTCATTTGGTCTGAGAGTTCTTCATAGAAAAAGCTAAAATGATTTCTTCCTCTGTTCTTCGATTGATACATTGCCAAATCGGAATTTTTAATCAAACTCACACTATCGACTCCATTCTCAGGGTAGATGGCAATACCCATACTTGCTGTCGTTTCTATACTATACTCTTTACATGCGAATGGAGTTTGAAACTCATCATAAATTTTTTGCACGATTGATTCTATATCTGCGTGGGATTTCACATTTTCAAGGAGTATATAGAACTCATCTCCACCTATACGTGAGAGCGTGTCAGTACTTCTTAAACTAAGAGTCAGGCGATTTGAAACCTCTTTTAAAAGCTCGTCTCCTATGTCGTGACCTAAAGAGTCGTTCACCTCTTTAAACTCATCCAAATCAAGGAAGATGATAGCCATTTTCGAATGAGTACGCTCAGCTATCTTGATTGCATGTTCAAGTCTATCTGTAAAAAAACGGCGATTTGGCAAATCGGTCAGAGGGTCGTGTGTGGAGAGATATTGTAAATTGCTTTGTGAAGTATGTAAAGCTAACTCCCTCTCTTTGATTGTGCTTGCCAGATTGTTAATATTTTTTGAAATAGCTTCAAGTTCATCATCACTCGTTAAGTGTTGTGAGCGAGAATAGTCTCTCATTTCAATTTTATTAATCTGGTTCATAATCACTTCAAGAGGCTGTGCAAGATTCTTCCTGAAGAAAAGATAGAGGAAGAAGAGAAAAACTGAACCCAAGACAAAGAGAATCATGATGAGTTTCATCCTGTTTGTAGAGAGTTCAGAGTTGAGTATATCTTTTTCTAGAGAGGCTACCAAATAAACAATGCTGTCTCTAGTATCCATACGCATAGCACCAACATACTCTCTATCTGTTTGCGTGACAATCAACGAATCATGTAACTCTTTATCAAGGAGTTGATTGGCTACTTTGGAGTATTTTTCATCTGAGCTAATGGACATTTTTATCTCTAAATCATCTGAAAGATTTTCAAAATAGGTTTTACCTATGAGATGTGTCATCTCTACATGTCCCATCACTTCCTTGCTTTGACTCAAAAATATATTTAAATGTGACTTGAGATAAAGATTGTTCTGAGCTGAATGGTATGTAATAATAGGCTCTTTAGGCAAGATATTTTTATATAAGATAGGATGCTTATAGGTTAAAAATTGGCTATATGCACATGCCTCCGTTGTGTAGAGCTTTTCATCTTCATATTTACAATAAAGAACTGGCTCCCCATTTTCATACGAAACAAAATTTTGATTGTATTTTTCATCTTTTTTTACAACAAAGGAGATTAACTCTTCATTTTTATCATAAAGAGCTATATCATTGTTAAGGGACAACTTCACTCTGCTGAGCAACTGTGAAGCGATATATTTTTTCTCTTCATCGAGAAGAGAAGCATTGTAGTTTTGTTTATCCTGATAATTATCAATCAACGCTACAGAGGCCAGCAGATATTCATCTTCTTGAATAAAAGAAGCCCACTTTTTAAGTTTATCTTCTGCACCAGAGAGATTTATCTCCATTCTATTGTAAGCATTGTGCATTTTTTTCTTAGTATTTTGAAAATGGCTCTCTTTTAAAAAGGAGTCAAAGTAAACACCAACCACGCCGAAGGAGGTTAAAATAATAAGAATAATAAAAAGAGATAATTTATTATTGAGTCCAATTTTTCTATAACAATGCATCATTCTAGAAAATAGCCTTTACACTCTGAACATTGTCCTTTGTAACTAACTTTACAGGATTATATATATGCTTTGGCACAGTTTTGTTTGCAAAGATTTTCAAGGCGATTTCTACCGATTTTTTTCCACCAAGAGGAAAGAGTATCGATGCTGTTTGCGTGCCTGCTTTTATAGCCTCTTTAGCTTCACTTGTGAAGTCACAACCAATACTTATAACAGTAGAAGCATCTATGTTATGACGTCCCATTACTAAGCGTACACCGCTTAACATACTGTCACTCTGCGAAAAGATAGCATCTATATGCGTATCGCTCTCTATGAGTTTCTCCATCTGTACTATCGCATCTTTACGAAGATAATTTCCTGTTCTTTTTATAACTTGTATGCCTTTATATTTAGCAATCACATCCATAAAACCCTTCGTTCTAAGTTTTGTCACATCCGCTTTTTGCAAGCCCTCTAGTAACAAAACTTTTCCCTTACCACCCAGTTTTTTTGCAATAAACTCTGCTCCCATAGCTCCAATCTTTATATTGTCGGAGTTTATAAAAGTAGTATATTGCTCTCCTTGGATTCCTCTGTCTAAAACGATGACAGAAATGCCACTTTTGTACGCTTTTTCTACAACTGGGACAACAGCTTTTTCGTTATTGGTTCCCAAAATGATCAAGTCCACTCGCATCATGATAAACTTTTCAATCTGCGCGATAAGCAGAGATGTTCTTCCCTTTGCATCGGAGTAGATAAACTTCAAGTTTGGGTGAAGTGCCACTTCATCACGCACTTCATTGACTTGTGCTTTTCTAAAATCATTTGCCATGGTATCTTGAGCAAAGGCTATCGTTTTCACATCCCCATTTGCCCCATACAGAACAACCCACGCATTAAGAATCAAAAAAATAAGACTCTTTTTTAAAATAGACATAACGCTTTCCTTTTTTCACCAACACCCTAAAAAAAATCAATATTTTCTTCACTGCTCATTTCATCGAAATTATGAATCATTATACCCAAGGTATCATTCTCAAAACTCTTATAATTTGAGAGAATTAATTCCGAGCTATTATGCTATCATATAAATAACAAAATGCTTAAGAAGGGTCGTTGTGCCGCGAATAGATAGTGAAAAATTTTATACCTCTGCCATCGGAAAATATGGCATTACCCCACAGGGTCTCAACTGGAATTCAAAACTGTTTCAAGATATTAGATTCAGTGTACTTTTAGAGATGCTTCCCCGTGATTTAAGCGAGATTACTATTGCAGATGCGGGGTGTGGTTTTGGGGATTTGTATCACTACATGCAAGAAAAACCAAAAGAGTATATCGGTATTGATTCTCTGCAAATCATGTGTGAGATTGCCTCAGAAAAGACTTCTTGCAAAATCATAAGAGCTGATGTTTGCAAAGATGAACTTCCACATGCCGATTACTATCTCTGCAGTGGAGCGATGAATGTATTAAAGAGTTTTGAGAGCTACCAATTTATTCGCAACTGTTTCTTGGCATGTGGAAATGGTTTTATCTTTAACGCACTCCACGGTGAGAAAGAGTCAAAAACCTACAACTATCTTTCCACATGCCAAATAGAGACGATTGCCAAGGAGCTCAAAGTTGGACATGTGGAAATAAGAACAGACTATTTGGAGAGTGATATTACGGTAGGATTTTTTAAATAATGTGTGGCATTTTTGGAATCATCGGCGAATACGATGAGAAGCAAGCGAAATCCGCTTTATCAAAACTCTCCCACAGAGGACCCGACAACTGCGGCATCACGCAAAGAGAAAATCTCTTTTTCGCCCATCAAAGGCTTAGTATCTTAGATATCAATGAGCGTTCCCATCAGCCGATAAAGCACGAAAAACTCCTGCTCTCCTTTAACGGAGAGATTTACAACTTCAAAGCGTTGAAGCAAGAGTTGGCATGTGGATTTGAGTTTAAAACCCAGAGTGACGGCGAAGTGATTCTCGCGGCGTATCTCAAATGGGGCGTGGATTTTGTAAACCATCTGCGCGGAATGTTTGCCATTGCTCTGCTTGATGGCGAGACGCTTTATCTGTTTCGTGATAGGCTTGGCAAAAAACCGCTCTTTTACTTGGAGCAAAATGGCTCCTTTTATTTTGCTTCGGAGATCAAAGGACTCACTCCATTTCTAAACAAAGTAGAGCTAAACGACGACGCGCTTATGAGTTACCTCTCCTTTTTAGCGCCCACGCCACCGCACACTTTTTTTAGAGGCATCAAAAAGCTGGCGGCTGGCGAGTACTTGAAATTTGAAAATCGCCATGTGGAAATAAAAAGATATTTTGATTTGCTAGACACAAAACCAAATATCATAACCGATAGAGATGAAGCTATCCACATGCTGGAAAATCTGCTCGAAGAGTCTATGAACATAAGACTCGATGCAGATGTCCCTATGGCTTCACTTCTCTCAGGCGGAATCGACAGCGCCACTCTAAACTACTACGCACAAAAAAAAGGTATGAGTCTTCACACCTACACGCTCGGCTACAAAGAGTTTGCCAAATATGACGAACGCCAAAATGCAAAAGAGAGTGCAGAGTTTTTAGGGCTAAACAACACGCAGGTTGAAATCACGCAAGATGATTTTATCTCGGCATGTGGAAATGTTTTTGATACTCTTGATGAACCGCTAAACGACCCCGCGGCGGTTCCACTCTTTCTACTATTTGAACAAATCAAAAAAGATGGCTACAAAGTGGTCATGAGTGGCGAAGGAAGCGACGAACTCTTTCTTGGCTACAGACAATATTTCGAGTATCTTGACATACAAAAAGCTTCACAGCTGACACACAAAAACTGGCTCAAAAAATACTTCCGTGCAAACTTCTCCATGAACCGTGAATGGGAGTGGTACAAGCGCATTTTTGATGATACACTTTTGTTTCGCACCTCGGGCGACAAGTTTACTGACCTGCAAAAAAACAACCTCATGCGTAGAAATGTAAGAGACAACGAATCGCTCCAATACCTCAAACCCTACCGTGACGCTTACGAGAGTTCGGCGCACTCTGATGAGAGCATCTGGTACAGTTACATTGACTTAAACCTCTTTCAAGCCGAGCATTTTCTAACCAAACTCGACCGTGTGAGTATGGCACATGGCGTTGAGTCACGCACCCCATTTTTAGACCACAACTTGGCATGTGGAATCTTCAGCATAGACCCAAAACTCCGCTATGAAGATGGAGTAACGAAGTCACTTTTAAAAGAGATAATGAAAGACAAACTCGATGAGAAGATTTTAAAACGCAAGAAAAAAGGGTTCTCAAACCCCTACATGGAGTACCTCATAAACTCTAAACAAATCAACCTCATCAAAGAGGTCAATACACAGACGGGAATGTTCAAAGAAAAAGAACTCGATGAGTACATATCAACAGCTTCAAAAGGAAGTTTCAAACAGCATGTCTGGGGGCTTTATGTTTTGAGCGTTTGGTTGAAGAAGTGGATGTTGTAGTTTTACGGTATGTGGATTTATCTAACTTTAGTTAAAATGCAACAACTTTTTTAAGCACGGAAACCATGGACAACTTTTTTCTCATAGCCTTTACTTTCACACTCGGTTATATCCTTCAAAAATTTAAAATATTTTCGGAAGATATGCCTCTTACTCTGAACCGTTTTGTGATTTATATCTCACTTCCTGCACTCATTTTACTCGAAATTCCGAAGCTCACATTTTCGATGGAGATGTTTATTCCCCCTTTTGTTGCTTGGGTTGTGATGATTGCTTCGGCGCTTTTGGTGCTTGCGTTTTCAAGGCTGATGCACTTTCCTAAAAAGGTTGAGGGTGCTTTGATGCTTGTTGCAGTTTTAACCAACAGTTCGTTTGTGGGCATTCCTATGATTACGGCGTATTTAGGCGGAGATTCTCTTGCTTACTTGATGATGTACGACCAGCTTGGAACTGCAATTGCGCTTGGAACTTACGGAACTTTTGTAGTGGTTTACTACTCGCACAGCGGAAAAATTGTTCCCTCACAAATGCTCAAAAAAGTTTTAATTTTTCCCCCGTTCATGGCACTTGCTCTTGCATTTTTATTTCTTGGAAATAGTTACCCATCGACAGTTGAATACACCCTTCACGCTCTCTCTTCAACAGTAATTCCTCTCGCACTTGTGGCAGCTGGACTGCAACTCAAACTTTTTCTTCCAAAAGAGGAGATAAAACCCTTTTCGGTTGCAATATTTATCAAACTCATTCTCGCTCCTGCCGTTGCAATTTTGGCATGTGGAATCTTTGAGTGGAACAACATGGCAGCACAAGTTTCCATCATGGAAGCGGGAATGGCACCGATGATAACTGCAGGTGCTGTGGCTTCTATGGCAGGGCTAGCTCCTCGTCTTGCTTCGGCGATTGTAGGGTATGGCATCATCTTCTCTTTTGGCTCGAGTGCCTTTCTTTATTATTTTATAAATTAAACAAACTACATACAAACTGCAAATATAAATTTATTTTTTAAGAAAAACACTATAATGCATTAAGAATTTCTATTTCCACATGGCAATCTATTTGTGCTAAAAGATTTCGAAGGAGATAAGATGAATTTTTCATTTTTTGAAGTTAAAGATGGTGAGATGCTAGAGAAAGTTTTTGCATTTAGATACAACGTAATTCGAGATACTCCAGTATATAAAGACTATTTTCGTGAGACATCTTTTTTAAACTACAAAGAGAGGGACATCTATGACCCATTTTCTGTGCATTTTGCCGCGATTGATGAGAAGAACAATATCTGTGCAACTGTAAGACTTATACACAACTCTCCACATGGATATCCAACAGAAAATGGGATGATATTTGATCGTAGTATGTTTGAGAGAGAGCACCTTGGAGAGATTTCAAGAATATTTATAGATGCGAAACATAGAAACCTTAGGAGTACAAAAGTCATCATACAAGAACTTAAAAAGTTATTATATGATAGAATGACTGCACTAGACATTGAGTATTCCTATGGTGCGCTTGAAGCTCACTTTATACGGTTGCTCAAAATGTATAAAATGCGTTATGAAGTAATAGGCGAAAAGCAGTTGCAAGGCAAAATGGGCTTGCGATTGCCATGTATTTTATACACAAAGCAGTTAGGTATTGATAACCCTGAACTTATTTCATTTTAGGAAAAAAAGCGTGAATCAAACTCTCTCTTACATGGCAGTTGTTTTATCTTTAGTTATAAACGCTACTGGCTTATATGCCCAACCAATAGCCAAAATGGATGATATACTCGCTTCCATCTCTACAGATATACAACACTATACAGAAGTAGCAACTGTTACAAAACAAAATGAGGCTTATCAGCCTTATATTATCTCTGTATTTCAAGGTCAAGAACTAGAAAAGTTAGGTGTGGCAAATCTAAAAGAAGCACTTCTGTTAGTTCCAGGCGTTGATATGGCAACAGATAATGTCAATACAAAAACACCGATTTTTAGAGGTTCAAACTCACTCGCCTTTGGTCAATCCAAACTTTTTATAGACGGCACTTTGGTTAACAATGTTTTTTTTGATGCCTACTCTGAATATCTTGGGCTACCTATAGAGATGATTAAAAGAGTTGAAGTTGTGCGTGGACCTGGGAGTAAAACGGATGGAGTCAATGCCTATGCAGGCTCCATACATGTTATCACTTACGCAGAAGATTTTGACGGCTTTGAGTCAAGTGACAAACTGGTGTTTAAGTATGGCTCATACGACTATAAAATGGGCGGCTTTGTAAAAACCTATAAAGCAGACGATTTAAAGGTTTTTATAGATTTTTACTATCAAGAAGACAATAAAAAACTACCCGCAGGTCCTGATGGATATTCGCAGGGTTCTATGAGTGCTTTTGGTTTTGATAATACCAACCTATCAAGAAATGGTGATGCTCCTGTATGGCTTCAAGACTACTCCCTTGGTCTTAACCTAAACTATAAAGATTTTTCTGTTAAAGCACGAATACTTGAGCATACCCAGGGAAATGCTTACGGAATCAACCTGGCACTTCCCGAAAATGGCGGAAGAGTAAAACTGCCAAGTTACTATTTAGAGCTGGGTTACAACAAAGAAATTAATAATTACACTGTTGATATAAAAGCTGGGGTCAAATATGATACTTTTGACTCCAAAGACAAACTGGGTCCTGATGGCGTAAACTTCATAGATATGGTTCAATTTGATACGGATTACACAGAAAATAATGTTACTTTTACCGATGGAATATATGGTGAGCATTTGGCGCAGCAAAGGACACTCTACCAATCCTCTTATCTTAAGTACAAGGGTTTTAATAAGCATATTATCACGACTGGGTATCGCTATGTAAAAGAGGAAACAGTAGATATGGTTTCAAAGTTATCCAACTGGGCAACAGGCGATGCTGCATTAGTAGACTACACTGACATCTACCCATTTTTTGATAAAAATGCCAAGCGTGACACGCTCATTTTCTCACTTCAAGATGAGTATCAACTGAACGATTCCCTTGGTTTTATTTACGGTTTTAACTATGAACAGACATCTGATAAAGATGCAGGCTTTGAACCGAGAGTCTCCATGGTCTATCAACTAGATACAAACAATATTTTTAAAGCTATCTATAGCCGTTCGCACAGAAACCCTTCATGGCAAGAGATGTACACAATGAACAATCACTCACGAGTAGGCAATACAACTCTTGAACCTGAGAAAGTGGATGCATTTGAGCTTGCCTATGTGAAAAAATACTCATCAGACACCTATCTTCAAACTAACCTCTTTTATCTACTCAATAAAAATCAGATACATCACTCCGCTACAGACCCTCAGTACAAAAATATTTTAGATACAGATTTGTATGGTCTTGAGTTTGAGTATAAGGGACATATCTCCGATGAAGATCAGTTCTATCTAAACTACTCTTATGTGGGAGGGAGATCTCAAATACAAGATGCGGCTGTGAGTGAACCACTTTCGAATGTTTCACATCATCTCGCAAAAGGATACTATATTTACCGTATAAACGATAGCTTCTCTCTCAGCGCTCTTGCAAAATATGTCAGTTCCAAAGAGAGAGCCTCTGGAGATACACGCAACACTGTAGAAGCTTACTCCACTCTAGATAGTGCGTTGAGCTACATGAACAAGCGATATGATTTTACTGTAATGCTGAGTCTCAAAAATATCTTTGATGCTAAAGTCACCTATCCATCTCCACCAAAGACTTATTCCCAAGATTATGAGCAAGAGCGTAGAAACTTTTTAATAGCTCTAAAGAAGGAGTTTTAAATGAAAAAAATTATTTTTCTTATTTTGACTCTTGCAAATTTACTTTATGCGCATAACTACAATGAGGTTCTATTAAAAGCGCAAGCTTCCATTTTTCCTAAGATTGTACTTTTAGATAAGAAGCTATCGAACAAACTTATAGATGGGAAAATAGTCTATACAATTGTTTATGATAAAAATGATTATCAGACAGCATTAGATATAAGAAAGTTTATAGATGAAAGCTATGATGGACATTTCGATGAATATGAATACAAAATCAGCCTTGTCGAGTTCTCTGATTTATCCAATGAGACACAAGCTTCTGCAATTTACGTACTCAACACAAGTATGAATATGCAAAAAGTTGCAAAAATAGTGAAAGAAAAAGGGGTTGTCGCTTTTTCATACGATTTGGAGAACTTGAAACAGGGGCTCCTCTTCTCTCTCTTGTTAGAAAAGTCAACAGTGCTTTATCTTAACAAAGAAAATTTAGATACTCAAAAAGTGGATTTTTTAGATTCTCTTTTACAAATAGTAAAATTTATTGATAATGATAATGGCTGAGAGACTTCGCCTCAGCCTATTCATGATAAAATTAAAAGCATAAATAGTTTTATAGGAAATGGATATGAGAAATAAAGCTGCAGGTTCGCTTTCATCTAGGATTGTTCTCTCTGTAACTCTTGTATCTTTTTTTATTATTCTGATTGTTTTTCTTGTTGTTGAGAAAATAAATAAAGAGGCTTTTTACAATATTGAAATTGAAAAAGCAAATATTATTGTCAGAACGATAGAACCTTTGATAGCACTCAACATCTATCTCGATATGAGTAGCAAAACAGATATGATTGCTCTACAACTTATTGAAAATCCCAACATCCTTGCGCTAAAAGTTTTAAAAAATGGCAAGACTATTAATGAAATCAAATCTAAAGAGTATGAAAATGGTATTGAGAGCTCTTTTGTAGTTGAGAAAAATATTTTCCGACCTAACTCTAAAAAAAAGGTTGGAACAATTATTCTTACCTATTCGAGTAAAAACTATCAAGAGTTAACCAATAAATATACACAATTAACTGTTTCACTCTTCTTGTTTCTCTCTATTCTTTTCTTGCTCCTAGGGCTCTATATCAAACGTCTGCTCTTGCCACTTAGACAGATTGCCACTTCCCTTAAGAACTACTCTCCAAATAAAGAGATAAATATACCTTTTGCAGAAGCACACAATGAGATAGGTCTGATTTCAACTGCGCTCAACAGTATGCAGCAGAATATCCTACACTATTCAAAAAACCAGCAAAATATTAACCATTATCTTGAAGAGAGGGTTGCTGAGAAGACTCTAGAGCTAAGCAAACAACTCTATACTAATAACTTGACAGGATTACCAAACAGGCTTAGTCTGCTAAAGAAAATCAACACATTTAGTGATGGTGCCCTGATTATTATTAATATTGATGACTTTAAAGAAATTAACGACTTTTTCGGGCAAAAAGTAGGCGATACAATCTTGATAAAATTTTCAATGAGACTTAAAAAAATGTTTCTTGAAGATGAAAACATTATCCTAAAACACTTTTCAGGGGATGAGTTTGCTCTCTTTTTTGTGCAAAAGCCACCGCTTGATGAACTGATAGAGATGACTCAAAAGTTAATTTTTGATGTAGAAAAGATGATTTTCTTTCATGAAAAAAATGAGATATCTCTAAGAATCACGGTTGGCGGTGTTTACCAGATAGAGGGTGCTTTAGAAAAAGCGGATATCGCCCTCAAATCAGCTAAAAAGAAAGGGATATCCTATCAGTTTTATGATGAAAAGTTAAATGTTGAAGGGCAGTATAAAAATAACATGGAGTGGGTTAAAAAGCTAAAAACAGCCATTAATCTAGATAAGATTATCCCCTATTATCAACCTATTTTCGATAACAAATCAGGAAAAATTGTAAGTTGTGAATGTTTAATCCGCCTTATTGACGATGAGAACAATATTGTCTCTCCTTCTCAGTTCTTGAGCATTGCTAAAAAAAGCAGATTGTATTATGAGCTCACAAAAATAATGATTCAAAAAAGCTGCCACTATTTTGAACATCTTGATTGTGATTTTTCAGTGAATCTCTCTGTGGAAGATATTCTCAACAGTGATGTAGCAAGGTATATCAAAAAAACTATTGAAGAGTACAATGTTACACATAAAATTATTTTTGAGATTCTAGAATCTGAGGGAATTGAAAACTATGAAGAAATTTCCGACTTTATAAAAGAGATGAAAGCCCTTGGCTGTAGAATAGCCATAGATGACTTTGGTTCAGGATATTCAAACTTTGAGCATCTTCTTAAGCTCAATATTGACTACATAAAGATAGATGGTTCACTCATCAAAAATCTTGAAACAGACACAAACGCACAGGTTATTGTTGAAACAATTGTAAATTTTGCAAAAAAATTAAATATACTGACTGTTGCTGAGTTCGTTCATAATGAAGCAGTCAGTATAAAAGTAAAAGAGCTTCAAGTAGACCGCACGCAAGGTTTCTTTCTAGCAGAACCTCAAGAGCAACTTCCTTTATAAAAGAGAGGTTTAAACGCTCATCCTTTTGGCATGTGGAAACAGACTTCTACTTTCCAATATCTTCATCCCACAACTGCGGGGAAGCTTTTATAAAAGAGTTCATAAGTTCACAACACTCTCTATTATCAACAACAGTGACATCGACACCACGAGAACGAACATACTCCTCAGGTCCTTGAAATGTTTTGTTCTCTCCAACAACTACTTTTTTGATGCCATATAAAAGCACCGCTCCGCTGCACATATCACAAGGAGAGAGGTATAATGCCCCTAAAATCTAAGACAGTAATTCAGTAAGATTTATTTTCAAAAAAGTTAAAATAATACGAATTATGGAGATAAATTATGAGTAGAAAAAAAGGGCAAACTTACACAGCCGAACAAAAA
>Ga0210006_1000305_pt1 | contig 40215 bp, 36 predicted proteins | sample CryGey02umfilter_2_FD_185452 | JGI IMG/M metagenome (GOLD analysis project Ga0210006, IMG submission 185452) | Groundwater microbial communities from aquifer in Utah, USA - Crystal Geyser 4/10/14 0.2 um filter (SPAdes) (version 3) | ecosystem: Environmental > Aquatic > Deep subsurface >... | reverse complement strand
AAAGGGGAACCCCTATACACACCATTGGAATGTGAGTAGTGCGTGCGCTGATTATATTGAGTATGCGTATGATTTAAAAAATATTGATATTGTTCATCCATTTTTTGATACAGACATAATGAAAAAATTTGTTGCAGAAAAAGATAAGCATTCACGAGAAGGGTTCTTAATTTTAGCTAGACGAGGACAAAAGTATATACCAAAAATCATTAAAAAATTTGGGACAACGCAAAAAATTACAGTGATGAAACCTCCGTTTCATGAAAAAGATTTCTTTGCACAATTGTTAACGCACGAATTTTATATTTCCGTGGATGATGGCATACACAATGTTATATTAAAAAATAAAATAAAAACAGAAATAAAAAAAATAGTTAATAAAGATTTTAGGATTAAAGAGAATTCAAGAAACAACTGGATAATCCCAAAAGGTAATTTATTGGGTTTTCCGATGCCACCTGTCGAAGCTGCCTTGTTGGGAACGGTTGTCATTGGTTTTGCTATGGGTGGTGGATTGGAATGGATGAATGATAAAAATTGTTTTTTAGCAAAAGATAAAAATGAAAAATCGTTATTTGAAAATATTGAAAAAGCAATTCAAACTCCTTTGCCTGATTTACATATAACCAAAGAACAATCTTTTAAAGATATACAAAAGTTTACTAAGACACATACATGGGATCAGATTACTAATTCATTATCTTTATGATTAAAAAAATTATTAAACAATTTTTTGGATATTTTGGCTTTGATTTGATAAAAAGAAAGAATGTCGAGAGGAAAACTATGTCGGGTATATTGAAGCAGATTTCCAAACAGTGGCAGCCAGATGTGGTTGTGGACGTTGGGGCAGCTTTTGGTGAATGGTCAAAAGAATGTTATAGTGTATTCCCCAAAGCAAAATATGTATTATTGGAGCCTTTGGAAGAATACAATAAACCCCTGACAAAAGTTAAAAATAAAATTACAGATTCTATATTTTTGCCAGTAGCCGCTTGCCCTCAAAATGGTAAAATCAATTTTCACGTACACGAAGACTTGGTTGGATCTTCGTTAAAAAATGAAACAGAAGGACCGGAAGTTGATGGTAAGGTCAGGATTGTAGAAGGTAAGACTTTGGACAATGTCTGTAGTGAAAATGAATTGCAAGGAAATTTTTTAATAAAGATTGATGTTCAAGGAGCGGAATTGGATGTTCTTCGGGGTGCACAGCATATGTTAGCTAATACACAGTGTGTTATTTTAGAGGTCTCATTTTTCAAATCTTTTGTTAATGCTCCAGACGTATATGAAGTCATTATATTTATGAAAGAAAAAGGTTTTGTTATTTACGACATAGGTTCTTTTTTATATAGACCTTATGACGGAGCATTGTCTCAGACTGATATGGTTTTTGTAAGAGAAACAAGTATACTCAGAAAATTTCATGGGTATGCAACTCCAGAACAACGAAACATTCAGAACGATAAATTTAAGAAGCAACGCAATTCGTTTTATGGTATATAATATGTTCAATAACAAAATATATTTGTTGACAACATATCCCTTTTTTCTATTCCAGAATACAAAAAATAAGCCATATGAATCAATAAAATTTTTTACAAAAGAACATACGTGGAATAAACAATCAGAGTTGTAAATCTATAATATATGACAAATAATCAAACAATTGAGGATGTAAAAAACTATTGGAACAAGAGGCCGTGTAATATTCGACATTCAAATAAGGAGGTGGGTACAAGGGAATATTTTGATGAAGTAGAAAAAAGGAAATACTTCGTAGAGCCTCATATTCCTGGTTTTGCAGAGTTTGAAAAATGGAAAGGTAAAAATGTTATGGAGATAGGGTGTGGTCTAGGTACAGATACCATGAGTTTTTTGCGTTCAGGAGCACGAGTTACCGCGATTGATCTCTCTAAAGAGTCTGTAATGATGGCAGAAAAACGCGCGGAGGTATTTGGTCTGCAAGATCGGGTAGATTTTTATGTTGCAAATGCTGAAAAACTTGATGACGTTGTTCCTATCAAACAGTATGATTTGATATATTCATTTGGGGTTATACATCATACACCCCATCCCGAAGTAGTAGTTGAGAAAATAAAAAAATATCTTCCAAAAGGTGGTGTATTTAAAATGATGGTATATTATAAATTTTCTTGGAAAGTTTTGTGGATCATTATGAGATATGGAAAATTTCAATTTTGGAAGATAAAAGAGTTGGTACCAAAATATTCAGAGGCACAAGTAGGGTCTCCTGTCACTTTTTATTATAGTAGAAGGGAAGTGAAGAAGTTATTGGAAGGTTTTGAAATAAAAAATATATTTGTTGATCACATATTTCCTTTTTCTATTCCTGAATACAAAAAATATGAATATAAAAAAGTTTGGTATTTCCGTTTTATGCCAAAATCGTTGTTCCTTCTCTTAGAGAAAATGTTTGGATGGCATTTATGTATAACCGCTGTAAAAAAGTAATTTATATATATGCAACATATTTCAATAATCGGACTTGGCAAATTAGGGGCTTGTATGGCAGCAACGTATGCGAGCAAGGAACATCGTGTAATTGGAGTTGATATAAATCAAAATGTTGTAAATGCAATTAATGATGGGAAAGCACCTGTTGATGAAAAAGATCTTGCAGAATATATTGAAAAAAGTGGCGAAAGACTTCGGGCAACTACTGACTACAATGATGCTGTAAAAAATAGCGATATTACATTTATTATAGTTCCAACTCCTACAGACGAGACCGGCGGTTTTACATCTCGCTATGTTCAAAAGGCATGTGAGAGCATCGGAGCTGTATTAAAAGAAAAAGAGACTTATCACCTGGTGGTTTTGACCAGTACACTTTTACCAGAAGTTTGCGAAGAAGAGGTAATCTCTGTTCTTGAAAAGTTTTCTCAAAAAAAATGTGGAAAAGATTTTGGTTTTTGTTATAGTCCTGAATTTATTGCGATAGGTACGGTCATACACGATCTATTGAATCCAGATTTCTTCTTGATAGGAGAGTTTGATAAGAAGTCTGGAGATATACTAGAGAATTTTTATAATTCTGTTTCAGACAACAATGCTCTCTGTAAACGTATGAGTATAACATCTGCAGAACTTACTAAGATTAGTATAAATTCTTTTCTTACCATGAAAATAACGTATGCTAATATGCTTGCTGAGATTTCAGAACATATTCCCGGTGTAAATGTTGATCATGTCACAAATGCTCTTGGCAGTGATAAACGGATAGGGAAATATTATTTACATGCTGGACTTGGGTTTGGTGGACCGTGTTTTCCACGAGATAATCGAGCGTTCGCCTATATGGCAAAAAAGAGGGGTGTCGAAGCACCATTTGCGCAGCAAACTGATGAATACAATAAAACAATTATTAATAGAGCTATAAAATATATTAAAGAGAATATAGAAAAGGGAGGGGCGGTTGGTATTATTGGCCTTAGTTATAAACCGGGTACATATTTTTGTGAAGAATCTCAAGCCATATCTATAGCCAAACAATTATCAGAAGATGGATATAGCGTACATGTATTCGAACCCTATGGTCATTCTCATGCCAAAGAACTTTTAGGAGATAGTGTTTCGTATTGTGAATCTTTAAATGAGTGTATAGAAAAGAGTTCTCTATTGTTTTTAAGTAATAGGGATAAAGAACTATCTGTTTTGCCAAAATTGCTAGATTCATCTAGCCGTAAAATTATTCTAGACCCATGGCGTCAGTTTGATAAAGGTGAATTTAGGAATAGCTCAACATATATTACATTTGGAATTAGATAGATTATGAAAAAATATATAAAAAAAATTACACTTAAAATCTTTAAAATTTTTGGTATAACAAGGAAAAGAATAGCTTTTCCTATGTTTCGTCATGATATATATTCACAAAACGGAGAGGACGGGATTGTGGAATTTATAATTAAAAAAATTCCTTCTTTACCAAAGTATATAATTGATATAGGGGCAAATGATGGTGTGTTGGGAAGTAACAGTCGTTTGTTGATAGAAAAATATAAGTTTGGGGGCCTATTAGTTGAGCCATTTAGCGAGGCGTTCAAAAAATTGGAAGAATTATATGCACATAATGATAACGTAGAGATAAGTAATTTTGCAGTTGGCTGTGAATCTACCATTGAGGGCAAAATAAATTGGCATGGGCATTTTTCGCAAATGAAGTCTCAGATTGTTAATATCAATGATTTGTTGTCGCAATATAATATCCCAAAAGATATAGGATTTTTGTCTATAGATATTGACGGAAATGATAACGATGTTTTATCAGCGATAGACTGGACGGAATACTCACCCATATTTGTTATTCAGAGATTGATTCTTCGTCTGACAAGAATTTACAAGAACAAATCAATATTATGGACGACGCGGGGTATTTACCTATGCTTCATATAGGAAATGTGTTTTATTGTAGAAAAGAGTATAGTGGTAGATTCTTTTTTAATTGGAAATTGAAATTGGAAAATGAATTTGGTTTTTTTAAGCAGTAGCAATTTAGTATGTCTGAGAAAAAATACCCCAAAATTACATTGGTGACAACTTGCTATAATCATGCAGATTTTATTGCAGAGACAATTGAATCTATTCTATTCCAAGAATATCCCAATTTAGAATATATTGTGATAGACGACGGAAGTACTGATGGAAGTTGGGATATTATACAAACATATAAAGATAAGCTTACTGTATGTGAGCACATGGATGGATATAGGACAACACCCACAATAGCGCTTAATTATGCGATAAAAAAAGGGACAGGGGGAATAATGGGGTGGTTAAATAGTGATGATATTCTTTTACCTGGAAGTTTATTTCGGATAGCTCAAATATTTACCGATAATGAAAACGTTGAATGGCTTACTGGAATGGCAAGTACAATTAATATTAAATCAGAACTTGTTAATTCTACATTGCGGTTAAAAAACAAATATGATTTTTTAATTGGAGATTGGAAAATCATTCAACAAGAGTCCACTTTTTGGCGTAGATCTCTTTGGGATAAAACGGGAGGGACTCTGTGTAAAGAATGGGCATTTGATACAGAGCTATGGACACGTTTTTTTATGGAAACAGATCATTATCATGTGGATGTTCCGCTCGGTGCTTTTAGAAAAGGGCCACAGAGCAAAAGTGTAAGTGATGAAAAATCTTTTTTGGATCCGAGTGAAAGACATTTATCTAAAATGAGAGAAAAAACACGTATCAAGGATAAAATATATACAGTTTTGTATGTTGTATGTAAAAAGGTATTTTGGCCAGTGTTGGCTATAATTCCTTCTTCTTGGTATGTTCGTGTCCCTATTTTGAATATATTTAGTTATACGTTGCTGAAGTATTCATTTAGTAAGGCTAAATGGTGTGAAAAAAGAATTAATCCTTTTAAAACTAAATTTTTATAAAGATCGCAAAAAGTTTTCTGTAGAGGAATATGATCAATCATTTGACGAAAGTTATGCAGATGCTTTTATAGAGAGTTTTTCTTTGAACACCTCGAAAGTACTGAATTGTAAACTATCAAAATCATGAGAAGGCCAGACTATTGCTATGGCACAACTCAGTACATTTCTCGGCCGTGTATAGCGCAAAACAAATATAACCTGATACCAATTTGATTTAAGAGAGTTAAATCGAGTGCATCTGGGGGGTGGGTAGCTTGATTTATTGCCTCTGTCCGAGTAGACTGTGTATATAACAAGTTGGGTAATCTACAGAGATAGTCCAAGTAATATACCTACATGTGGACAGTATAACAGTCAATAATTCAGGAATAATTAGTCTCCAAACGTTCAAAGATGGTTTTGATGGTATTTTGTCTATTGCTGAGTCTGGGAAACAAATTCCTTTTGATGTAAAGTGCACATATTATATTTATAACTTAGTAAACCACGAATCTGTCGTGCGTGGTAAACATGCTCATAAGTCTCTCAAACAGGCAATCTTTTGTATCAACGGTTCATTTACGTTGTCCCTTGATGATGGTGAGAGTAAACAGGAGATCATAATGGATAACCATGGTGTAGGTGTGTATCTTGGACCGGAGTTGTGGCACACAATGACAAATTTCAAGAATAATTGTATTTTGCTTGTGTTGGCATCAGATTGGTATGATGAGTCTGACTACATACGAGAGTATGGTGAATTTCTTGCATATATAAAAAAGTAATATGATTCCATTTGTCGATTTTAAAACTCAATATAATAATTTGAAAACTGAGATAGATAAGGCCGTTCATCGAGTGCTTGACAGTGGGTGGTATATCTTGGGAAATGAGGGAATAGCTTTTGAACAGGAATTTGCTTCGTATGTAGGTACAACATATTGTGTGGGTGTCGCTTCTGGTACAGAAGCGATTGCTCTTGGTCTTATGGCGCTTGGAATAGTTCACGGTGATGAGGTTATTACCACAAGTCTCACCGCATATCCAACAATCACGGCAATTGTTCAGTCCGGAGCAACCCCAGTACTTGTTGATATACATACTGAAGATGGTCTGATAGATGTTTCAAAAATTGAACAACACATTACATCCAAAACAAAAGCAATAGTCCCGGTTCATCTTTATGGGCAGAGTTGCGACATGGATGCCATCAAGATTGTTGCAGACAAGCATGATCTTATGATAGTAGAAGATTGTGCTCAAGCCGTAGGTGCCTTATACGAGGGGAAAAAAGTTGGATCGATAGGAGAATGTGGTGCATTTTCTTTTTATCCTACGAAAAATCTTGGTGCGTATGGTGATGGTGGAGCTATTACTACAAATAACGAGGAATTATATAATCGATTGCTCGCAATGAGAAATTATGGACAAACCTCTCGTTACTCACATGATAGTGCGGGGATTAACAGTAGACTTGACGAAATGCAAGCAGCAATATTGCGTGTCAAACTCCTTCATTTGGATAAGGATAATAATAGACGGAAAAGTATTGCTCAAAGATATAAAAATGAACTTGTTGGAGTTGAGACACTTTTAGAGCGGACGTATGGTGAAGGTGTGTATCATTTATTTGTAGTAAAGACAGACAAAAGAGAGGAATTCATGAAATATATGGAGGAGAATGAAATTAAGACGTTAATTCATTTTCCAATGCCAATTCATGCACAAAAAGCATTTGTATGGGAAAGGGATGACGAATATACAAATGCGACTCAGTTTGCAAGCATGATAGTAAGCATTCCTATATATCCAGAATTGGAAGATGACCAAATCGATACAATAATTTCAACTATTAATGCCTTTGATAATTAACATATGCGTGTCTCCATTGTTATCCCTGTCTATAATGGTTCTGAAAGTATAGAGAGACTAGTAAGTGGGCTGGTAGAAAAAGTTGGTTCTTTGTATGATTTAGAAATTGTACTAGTAAATGATTTTTCGCCAGATAACTCAAGAGATGTTTGTGTGGACGTACAAAAACGGTTTTGTAAAAATGTTAAATTTTATAGTTTGGCCAAAAATGCAGGAGAACACAACGCAGTCATGGCAGGTCTCAATAAATGTACAGGTGACTATGCTATCATCATGGATGATGATTTTCAAAATCCAATTAGTGAAGTAATAAAACTTATTACATACATCAGTGAACATGATTACGATGTCGTATATACATATTATGAAGAGAAAAAGCATTCACGTTTTCGTAATTTAGGAAGTTCTTTTAATGACAAGGTCGCAAATATAATGCTTCAAAAGCCAAAAGATTTGTACCTCTCCAGCTTCAAGGTGATAAACCGGTTTACGATAAATAATATAATTTCATACAAGCTACCTTTTCCATATATTGATGGACTTATCTTACGTACGACACGTCATATTGGAAAGCTCAAAGTGGAGCACGCAGCTCGCGAGGTAGGGAAATCGAATTATACACTCAAAAAATTGGTATCATTGTGGTCCAACATGTTTATCAATTTTTCTATATTACCACTTCGCATCATGGTCGCTGTTGGATTTCTTTTTGCAGCATGTTCTTTTATTTTTGGAGTATTTGTCGTGTATGAAAAATTTACAGACCCGTCACTTCCTCTTGGTTATCCATCACTCCTTATTGCGATTTTGATGTTGTCAGGTATTCAATTAATTTCTATTGGGGTCATGGGTGAATATATCGGACGTATGTTTTTATCACAAAATAAAACTCCTCAATATACTATAAGAGAGTCATTTGAATAATAGTACTGTTTATGGAAAAGTATGAATATGATGCAATGTATAAATATGAGAATAATCATTGGTGGTATTTGGTATTGGATGATTTGATAAAGAAATATTTAGATAATAAAATCAATGATGACAAAATTAATACCCTTCATATTTTTGATGCAGGATGTGGAACAGGGAGGATGATAAAATTGTTGAGTTCCTATGGTGAAGTTCATGGGATCGATTTTTCTGAAGAGGCAGTTAATTTTTCAAGGAAAAGAGGGTGTAAAAATGTAAAAAAGGAAGATTTAAATAAGTGGAATCCAAAAAATGAAAAGTACGATGTCATTACCTGTCTAGATGTACTTTACCATTCAAATATAAAAGATGATCTAGATGTGATGAAAGTTTTTTATAGAGCTCTAAAATCAGATGGAATTTTGATAATGAATGTACCTGCGTTTGATTTTTTAAAAAGGAACCATGATTTAAAGGTTTCTACAAAAAAGAGGTATATAAAAAAAATACTTAAAAATAATTTAAAAAAAATAGGTTTTAAGATAGAAATACAGACATATAGATTACCTCTTCTTTTCTTTGTTATTTCGTTTAAAAAAATAATCGAATTTTTTCTAAAATCAACGGATGAAACATCGGAGTTAAAAGAGTTGCCAACTTTTTTCAATCGATTATTATTTTTTGTACATAGATTAGAAAATAGAATTATATTAAGTAGAGTATCAATTCCCTTTGGAAGCTCTGTGTTTGTTGTCTGTCGAAAATAAATATTAGAGATAAATATAACATTATGAAACATAATATATTAGAAATAATAAAGAAAATAATACATGAATTAGCTGAAAGACCTGTTATTTTTAATTTACTTCGTCGTATATTGGAATTTAACTATAGAGGAGAAAAAAGAGTCATCCGAGATGAAATTACTGTGTATGATCGAGTACTTGATTTGGGTTGCGGAACTGGAGAACTTTGTAAAGAATTTATCTCAAAAAAATATGTAGGAATTGATTTAAATGATTTATATATACGATATGCTAAAGAGAAATATCCTGATTATATATTTGAAACAATGGATGCGACTCAATTGCAGTTTTCTGATAATAGCTTCGATACCATATTAATTTCAGGGGTTTTACATCATTGTAATAACGAAGTTGCGATGTCCATTTTGAAAGAAGTACATAGGGTCTTAACACCAAATGGTAAAGTAATTATATGGGAAGATGCGTTGACATGTAGTAAGATGAATATAGTAGGTCGGGTAATTCAAAAATTAGATGAAGGTGAACATATTTTAGATAAGGACGGTTATCTCAATCTTTTTCATTTATATTTTAAAATCACTAAATCATACAACATGGTCAGTGGTTTTTGTGATTACCATGTATTTATTTTGGAAAGTAAATCTAATTAAAATCTATCAATTCATTTATGATAAAATTTCAAAATATAATGAAAAAAATTAGACATATACGGGATCCCAGAATCATTTTTTTGATAGTAACTGTCTTTTTTTGTTTTGAATATTTTATTTTGGGTCCTTTTTCTTATGCACGCATTGGAGACAATCTAGATAGTTTTGTAATAAGAGCTGTAGTATATTGGCAGAGTATGTTTCGCGATGGAATGATGAGTTATTGGCTTCCTTATTTTACTGGTGGCATGGACAGACTATCAAATATGTCTTCGTTTGGTGAAATAGGTAATTTATTATATATTTTTCCTGCATGGTTTGCCTCGGCAATTGTTATTTTATCTTCAGTTTTTTTTGGAGGGTATTATACTTTTAAGATTGGTCATGAAATTTTGGATTTGGATAAAAAAGCTAGTCTTATCGCTGGTATTTTATTTTCATCGTTTTTTGTCATTCAGGATCTCAAACCGTTTATGTTAGGGATCGTGGTGTTGCCATTTACTTTATTTTTTTTAGAAAAGATATTTTTTAACAAAACTTTTTCTTTATTTAAGAAAAGTATACTTTTCCTCATATTAGGAATCGTGTTTTCGTCTTTTTCGTCTATTACATTAACCATGCCTTTTGTGGCAATTGCAATAGTAGTTTGGTTTACTCTAGTTAGAAAACAAAAAAATTTAATTTTTTATTTATTACTTTCCATTTTTTTTCTTTTGTCTTTTCTATTGAAATCTCAAGAGATTTGGAGTTTATTTATTAACACACCATTATCTCGCCGTAGTGCTGAATCATTGTATTATAAAGCAGACCTAAGTCAATTATTATCTGAGCTTAGAAATACTTTTAAGACTAACAGCATCGCTCTTCTCATAGTTTTTTTTGGATTTTTTCTTTCGAAAAAAGATAAATTATTTATTATATTAATGACTATCTCTCTAGTGTTTATGTTATTACCTACATTTTTTCCAATATTATCAGGTAGTAATTTTGGAAGAGTGTTAGGTCCTTTTCGTAATTTTGGTTTTAAGTGTTTATATCTTGTTTCTCCTTTATTTTTTTCTTTGGCGGCTGGATACGTATTTAATTATTTTAAAGATACAAGAGCTAGTGTGTTTCTACAAAAGACCAATAAAGATTACTTATTTTACATACAGAATATCCTAATTTCGATTACTTTGGTTCTGGTTGTTTTTGTAAATTTTTCTATAAAAACGAATCATTTTTATGTCTGGTTGAAAACTGGTGGATATTATGCAAATACTCACAGTCCTGATGTGTCAGCGTTGGTTGATAGAGAAAAAAATTCTTTACCTTATCGCGTTGCAATCATAAGTCCTAAATCTTATAAAAGTCTTTATCCCTTTTTATCAAATTTTTATGGATTGGAAACTTCTGATGCTTCCACCGACGTGATGCCACAAAGAATTGATGAATTTTTTAGGATTATGTCAAATGCAGACACTCGGACATCCCAGTATTTTTTACCAGATGTTGATAGCCAAACAGCAAAGAAAATGATGACAAATTTTGATTTGAATAATTTGGTCAATACATCACTTATGTCGTTATTCAATGTGAAATTTGTCTTGACTGACCATATCATCAATTCTGACGGTTTTGAATTAATTCAGACTCCTAGCGTGAGTGAATGGAAATCATGGACAGACATGAAAGAATCGGAGAAAATTAAACTTAAATTGGAAGAAAATTTTTTTGGCAAAAAATTATTAGTGTATGAAAACAAAAATTCTTTTCCAAGATTTTTTTTGGCAAAAAAAGTGGAATTTTTTGATACAGATAATGATCTCTTGAATGCCTTATCAGATGCTGATATAAAAAGATTGAGAGAAACTGTTTTTTTGTTAAAACAATACACTGACAAAATTCCTGAAATGAATGGTGTCGATACAGATGTTGATGTCATAGAATATTCAAATGATAAAATAAAATTGAAAGTTGAAACTGATGGACCATCTGTGTTAGTCATTAGTAATAATTTTACTCCTTTTTGGGAAGTCTATGTGGATGGGGTAAAGAAAGAGATAATCCCAGCCTACCATGCTTTAATGGCTGTATCGCTTGAGAGAAATAATAATGAAGTAGAATTAATCTATAAACCTCCATATGTAGTAAAATTATAGTGTTCAATTTATTTATTCAAATAGGAGTTTTTAGTAATTATTACTAATGATAAAACATATAATGAAAATTATCAGTCCTCAATTAATAAGATTTATATTCGTTGGAAGTGTAAATATGGTTTTGAGTTATAGTATTTTTTTGATATGTATTTATTTTTTTTATTTTCATTATACTTTAGCTCTTATCGTTGAATATTTTTTTGGTATTCTAAATAGTTATTTTTGGAATAGAAGATGGACTTTTAAGAGTGATGGTAATGTCAAGAAGGAAATTAGAAAATTTATTTTTGTATATCTCGTGATGTTTGGTTTAAATTATGTATTACTTTCTATATTTATAGACTTGATTAATATGAGAGTTTTTTTTGCACAAATGGTAGCTATAATAATTATTACCCCCGTAACCTTTTTAGCTCATAAAATGTGGTCTTTTGTTAAGAAAGAAACACACAATTAATTTTATGAATCCTCTTATCTCAGTAATTATGCCATGTCACAGTGATGGGCTTTATATAGCACAAGCTATTAAGGCTGTACAAGCTCAGACGTACACCAATTGGGAGCTTATTATTGTTGATGACCATAGTATTGATAATACAGCAAAAATTGTAGAATCATTTGTAAAAGATGATACGAGAATTCGTTATGTATTTTTGGAAGAAGAAGATACGGAGCGAATTAATAAAAAAGGAGACAATATAAATGCTGGATGGCTTGCGCGTAATTATGGCATGTCTTTGGCAAATGGTGAACTTATTACATTTCAAGACGCAGATGATGGATCACACACAAATCGTTTTGAAATTCAATTGTATGGGATGGAAAAATATAAAAGTGATCATGTCGTTGTGGATTGGCGTAAGTATAGTGACGATTTAAATGAAACGGTATATGATGTGGATATAGATACTTTGCAAGTGATCGATACAGACACTATTTTGAAAACTGTACAAAAAAATAAAAAAGGATTTTTTAAGTATCCATTTTCAAGAAATGAAGATAACAATTACTTATCATCAGTTGCTCATAGGTTTGATAGAAAATATTTGAGATCTTGGGACTCGTATCCTTTGGCAGCAAGTATGCCATTATTTAGACGCTCTGTGTTAGGCGAAGTCCGTTTTAGGCAGTTATATGAGCGTGTCTGGCCATCAGGAAGAGGACGAGGCGCTGATAGAGATTTTAATTTTTGGCTTGCAGAGACTTGTAAAACAAGTATAGGACTTGAAGTTCCATTGGTGTTGTGGCGTCATAATGGTTTAGATAATAAAAAATATGTAGATAGAAATTAGTATGAAAAAAACAAAAATACTATTTATATTTCGTACACCAATGGAAAACATCGGGCAAATTAATGATGGAAAAGTCGATGAGCCTGCAGAATTTTTATGGGGTATGAAAGATTTGGATCGTTCAATATATGATGTACGTTTTATAAATGCCCCTCGTTTTGGTAAGCGAACAGGTATACGTAGATTCACATGGATTTTTGAGGTGGTATTTGCGAAGTATGTCCGTATAGGATTGCCTATAGATATATATTTGAAATATAAAAAAGATATTGTTTGGGCAGATGAAATAGTATGTACATATGATCAGGTGTCTATCGGTATATTATTTTGGCGTTTATTCGGCTTTCTTAGAAAGAAAAAAATTCACGCAATTGTAATGAGCTTATCTGAGCGTATCGTATATTTTAAAAACATTTATCCATTGAAATGGTTTGTTTCATTGCTGTTGCGTCAAGCTGATACTATATTAACTCTTTCAGATGTGGCCTCACAGGCGATTGAAAAAGAATACGGTGTAGAACGAACAAAAATATATACATGGTATTTTGGGATCGACATTGATTTTTGGAAATCAAAAAAAGAAAATATGATATATGATATCATGTCTATTGGAAATGATATGAATCGTGATTTTGAGACACTTATCAGTGCTATTTCATCTGATGATAAGGTAGTTCTTGTGACTAAAAAAAATATTAGACAAGTGCATAATGATGCGGTTACCGTACTTTCTGGTATTGAGAATACAGAAGTAAGAGAATTATACAATAAGTCTCGTATTATTGTTATACCAAGTATTGCCCTAAAAACAGAATCTGCTGGATTAAGCTGTTTTTTGCAAGCACTTTCTTGTGAGAGACCTGTTATTATATCGGATTCACCACCTTTTAGAGAAATATTTAAAGATGGTATGCATTGTCTTTTTTATATCCCTGGTTCGGTAGATGATTTACGTAAAAAAATTGAATTGTTGAAGAATGATGAAAAATTAGCCAAAAAAATAGCAACACAGGGTTATGAATTAGTACGTAATAGGTATACTTGCAAAGACATGTCTAATCAGTTAGACTATCTATTCAAACATAGGTAATATACTTTTATGAACATACTCTACATCGGTGCCGGCTTCGTAGGAGCTTGCTCAGCTGCCGTCTCCGCAGACAGTGGGCATAAAGCTCTTGTCTATGATATTGACACAACCAAAATTGAAAAATTAGGGAGTGGAGATCGAGATGTTATTGAATCTTGCCTTTTTGAAAAAGGACTTGGTGATTTGTTGATACGTAATAATGAACGTATTGTTTTTACCACTGATTATGCGAAAGTGGAAGCGTTCCTTGACACGTGTGATGCTGTGTTCATGTGTCTTCCTACTCCTGAGGTAGGGAATACTGGGGAAAGTGATTTGTCATATTATCGAGCTGCTGCAAATGATCTTGCTGAGGCTCTCGTAAAGAGAAATGATGGAAAACAAGAAGGATATATCGTTGTTGTAAATAAAAGTACTGTCCCTATTGAAATGGTGGATGAAACTGCACATATCCTGGATAGTCATGGTGTTACATCATACGGTGTTGTTTCAAATCCAGAATTTCTTGTAGAAGGAAAGGCCATTCAAGGTGCTCTGAAGCCTGATCGTATTGTGGTAGGGGCATGGAACCAAAAGGATTTTGATGTCATGAAACAAGTGTATCAGCGTTTTTATGACGCTCCAGACGTAAAGTATCTTGAAGTCAACCCAAAAGAAGCTGCTGCTGGTAAACTTTTAGCAAATTATTATTTGTTTGCAAAACTCGCGATTTGTTTTGATGTCATCGGAAGAACTGCTGAAACATTTTCAGATATTCAATTTGAAGTACTTCGAAAGATTATTGCTTCAGATGTGCGTATTGGTGGATGGGGTTTTTATGACAGTCTTTATGCTGGAGGAAGTTGTCTTATAAAAGATGCACGGTCTTTGTCTCATCAATTGCAAACATCTGGACAGGAAGCCACATTAGTGAATGATACGTATGTCGCGAACCGAAGGCAACTAGAAACATTTCTTGCTCGAGCTGAAAATGATGCTCATTTTGATTGGCGTGGAAAAAAAGTAGCACTGCTCGGAACAGCGTTCAAACGAGATACCAACGATATTCGTAATTCTCCCAGTATTGATATTCTTCATTTTTGTAAGGAACAAGATGTTGTTGATGTCGCTGTGTATGATCCTTCTGCCCTTCCTTTGTTTCAGGAGATGTTTCCAGCGTCTGAGAGTATTCATTATACTCAACATGAGTTTGATGCCATTGTGGACGCAGATGTTGTTATCATCGCTACTGATTGGCCACAGTTTCGAGGGCTTGCTGATGTCATGATCGGAGAACTTAAGAAAAAACCACTTGTCATGGATGGACGTCGTATGTTGCAGCATCGATACGATGATCTCAAAGAAGCTGGTTTTCAGATTATTGCTGTAGGGAGTCCCTTCATTTCATAAATAGGAACATATATGTCAACCTATCTCATCACTGGGGGCGCAGGCTTCATTGGAACAAATCTTACAAAGCAGTTATTGGAAGAAGGGCATACTGTTCGCATTATTGATAATTATGCAGGAGGTAAAAAGGAAGAACGTATACAAGAAGGAGCAGAATATATAGAAGGAGATATACGTGACTTTGATATGCTCCTTCGTGTAATGGATGGAGTGGATGGTGTGTTTCACATGGCAGCACTGCCACGAGTAACATTTTCTGTTGAACATCCTTTGGAAACGCATGATGTAAATGTAAATGGTACCCTCAATGTCTTTTTGGCGGCAAGAGATGCTGGAGTAAAAAAAGTAGTGTTTTCTTCATCCTCTTCTACATACGGTGATCTCCCAAAAGAAATGTATCCTGTCAAAGAAGAGGGTGTTGTCAAAATGCCTCTTGCACCATATGCACTGCATAAGTTCATAGGAGAACAATATGCACGTATTTTTTCTTCATTGTATGGTCTCAAAACAGTCTCTCTCGTGTATTTCAATGTGTATGGTCCTTATGCTGATCCAAATGGAGCCTATGCGCTCGTGATCGCAAAATTTCTTCAACAAGTAAAAAATGGTGAGCCGATGACTATTTGTGGTGATGGAGAATATTATCGTGACTACACACATGTATCTGATATTGTACGAGCAAATATTCTTGCCATGACATCAGATACTGTGGGGAAAGGAGAGACTATCAATATTGGAAATGACAATCCGCATTCAGTCAATGACATTGTGAAGCTTATTGGTGGAGATTCTGTGAATATTGATCCACGTCCAGGAGACGTTAGGTTTACACAAGCAAACATCACAAAAGCAAAGCAACTCCTTGGGTGGAAGCCTACTGTTGAATTAGTAGATGGGATTGCAGAATTAAAAAAAGAATGGGAAGTGTAAAAAATATGTTATGCCTATGTTAAAATATACACTTACGTGTATATTTTTTTGGATTATCCTATAAATATGGTTTTCAATTTCTTTTCTCTGTTTTTTAAGAATGTATTTTTCTTAATAAAGAAAAGAAGTAATTTTTGTTGAATAAACACAATAAAGACTGAAATACAAATTATAATTATATATTTTATAAAAATATAATCAAATTCTTTAAAATGTAAGAAAAGTGTGATAGGAATATGCCATAGATATATCCATAGTGTCGATGAGCCAATAAATTGGAAAATTTCGGTGTGTCATATGTATGGGTGTGGTATTTATTTACTGTCCCATCCCACGCATCACAACATTGACCGTTTTCAAGAGAATAGACAGATCGAGTAATATTGATCTGTTTTTTATATAATATAAATCGTACTGCAGTTTTTGCAGAGACTGTTCGAGTGTATCTGTATAGTGTTGATTAACTTGTGCCCAGCCGGTGATACCAGGTTTTACCAGGTGGCGAACTTGATAGTATGGCATTCTACTTTCTAATTGGCTCACAATCTCTGGCCGTTCTGGACGCGGTCCAATAATACTAATATCTCCTCTGATTAAATTAATCGCTTGTGGAAGTTCGTCAATGCGAGATTTTCTCAAAAATCTGCCAACATGAGTTACACGCGAATCATTTTTTGTGGCAAACTGTACTCCTTCGGTTTCTGCACTGCCGTCTGGTGCCAATGCATACATGGAACGAAATTTGAACAACTGAAAGGTCGTAGCTGACATTCCTACTCGTTCTTGACGAAAAATAACAGGGCCTTTTGATTCAATACGTATTGCAAGTGCAATGGCTGGGTAGAGGATAAAAAAACAAAGGAGCATTAACAGACCTAGTACAACATCAAACATTCTTCGGACACGACCGTAGACAGGATGGACACTTTGTTGCAAGTGATCCAAAAACCAATGTTCTGAAAAAATATACGGTGGGATGCGACCGGTGATAGATTCGTAGAGCGAGGCAAGGCTTAAAATATGCGTTTGCCAAAAGAGTAATTCATACAATTCTTGAACTATGGATGTATCATTCTTGATATTGTGTGCCACCACTACTGTGTCAATTGTATGTACGGATACAGAGGGACGGATTGCTTTTAGAGATTCATAAAAAGTTGTATTTGGGTATTTGCTTTTATCGATATCTTTTGGTCCTGCAATCCATGCTGCAAGTGCATAGCCACGTTCTGGCATGTCATAAATAAGATCTGCAAGTTCAGTCATTTCTTCCATATCTCCAATAAATAGAACTGGAGAGATCAGTGTTTTTGTTGCGACAAGCGAAGAAAAGATTATTCGCCAGATTGCTACAAAAGAATATCCAGCCATGATACTCAAGAGAAGTACTGTCTTTGGAGAAATAATTTTCTGTGGCAGGAGATAAAAGAACATGACGCCCATAATGATATTGACCACACTTGCTTGGAGCATACGCGAAAACAGGACCGAACGATGCTTGTGCCGTGCCAACTCATACAGGCCATTGATATAATTTATAACGACCCAGATGCCTATAAGAATGGCAAACAGTGGTAAAGTCGTCTCCAATTCATGTACTGAAGGAAGACGAAGATTTCGGAGTGACATGCCAGCAAGGACGCCCAAAAAAAGACAAAGGATATCTCCCAAGAGAAGAATAAGTTGTTTTGCGCGATATCTACTATTCATATTGGTATGAAACAATTGCTCCAGAAATGAAAATATAGTATACTGAAGAGTACATAAAGTATAGCTATATGAAGCGAAAAAATCAAGCTTCACTTCTTGCCACAATTGGGTGTCTTTTGGTATCTGTGTTGTATATGACAGATACGCGTGCTGCAACAAAAGAAATTGTGATTAATGACGACGATACGCAGACGGCAAGTAGAGACGTGGTTTTGGAATTCAATGCACCGACAGGCGTTACTTTGATGCGTGTTTCTGAATCATATTCACCTGCAGCAATATCATGGTCACCGTATCGAAAAAAGATTGCATGGACCCTGTCTCGAAATGAAGGGGCGAAGACGGTGTATGTACAGTTTCGGTATAGAGATGGTAGTACTACTGAGATTTATAAAGATGCTATCGCTCTCGTTGCTTCTGATGATACTGATCCGCAAAAGGTTGTAATCAATGGCGGTGAAACATCTACGAAATCACGAAAGGTTACCCTTTCTCTCACCTATAACAAAGATACAGAAGATATTTTTATTAGCAATACACGAGAGTTTGCTGCATTCAATAGGTATGAACCAACCGCAAAGATCGAGTGGACATTGGCAACGGGTGGTGGAGAAAAAACAGTATATGTACAATTTATGAAAGCCAATGATGATTATCAAACCGTACAAGATACCATTGACTACGAAGAACAACCAAATGAAATTCCCGGAGGCACTGTTGTACAATCTCCAGATTCGCAGATGTATTATCTTGGATTTGATGGACAAATACATCCGTTTTTACATGCCTCCGTGTTTCATTCTTGGTTTGACAGTATCTCTGATGCAAAGATACAGACCGTCACCAATGTTGAATTGAGACAATATCAAGTTGGCAAATCTGTCTGTATCCGTGGTGGTACATGGTTGGTCAAGTTTGGCAATTTGTCACAGATCTATGCCTCTGAACTTGGGTGTAGACTGGTTCCCTTATTGTCCGATGTTGAAGCACAATTGATATACGGAGAACAGTGGAGAAAACGTATTGTAGTACTCAGTGAAATTGAAATCGCAAACTATACGATCCTGGATCGAGGTGTAGAAGACAAAGACAACAAAATTGTTGATAAAGATAAGGATGGTGTAGATGCTCTCACTGAAGATTTGTATGGAAGTAATGATCGATTGCCCGACAGCGATGGGGATGGACTTACTGATGTAGAAGAAATAGCGGTGTGGTTTACTGACCCTATCGACAGTGATACTGACAATGATGGTGTGCGAGACAAGGAACAGGTACTCACAGAGTTTCTCCCTTCGATCAAAGAAAAAAAAGAACGTATAGGCACGGGTATCTATCAGTATCCAGGTGGTCTCCTCATTCTTTCACAGGATGACGGCAAATATTATATGAGCCACGTCGATGGTTTTACCTATTACATGTCACGACGGACTTCTGACAATATATTTACATCAAATAATTTTGATACAACGTTTATCGTACCATCATCATCGCAACTTTCATTTACTGTTCGCACTCGTTGGTATGTGGAAGCCAATGCTGATGTCCTCAAGTATCCTTCATTAATAACAAAATTAGGAAATTTGTATGCACTATAAAAAAACTTTTTTGTTATACATCGGGGGTTTTTTGACGGTATTATGTTTGCCTATGTTTGTATACGCCGTAAATGACCCTCTCTCACAACAGTGGGCGTTCAATGATACTGGTGTGTATACTGCGTGGGTAAAAACGCAAGGATCACGTGATGTAATTGTGGCAATTATTGACAATGGGTTTGATATGCTGCATCCAGATCTTTTGGGAAATGCTTGGCAAAATACTGATGAAGTAGCAAATAACGGTATTGATGATGATAATAATGGGTATGTCGATGATGTTTGGGGATGGAGTTTTATTCCAGAAGATGTCGATGGTAATGGTATATTCAGTGATCGAGAATTGCTTGGTACAAATAATCCACGCCCACGCCCAGAAGGTCTGACTGATATCGAAAAGCAAGAAGGTATATTGCACCACGGTACCGTAGTAGCAGGTCTTATCGGTGCTGTAGGAAATAATGGCAAAGGGCTTTCCGGTGTCGCCCAACAAGTACGACTTATGAATGTCCGAGTGGTGGATGAATCAGGACAGGGGACATTCAATATGCTCGATGAAGCAATCCGGTATGCAGTAGATAATGGTGCGTCTGTGATCAATATGAGTTTGGTGGGTCCTGGTAATGAAGATATCAAGTCAGCAATTGAGTATGCCTACAAAAAAGGTGTGGTCGTAATAGCCGCAGCAGGAAATAATCGTCAAGATTTGAATCTTTCACCTCTGTATCCACTCTGTGAAGATGTTGGACTTGCAGAACAACATATTCTTGGTGTGAGTTCTATTGACGAAGAACATCATATCAGCTCTTTTTCAAATCAAGGATATACGTGTATTGATATTACGGCGCCAGGAGATGACGTCACTTCAACTGTTAGATTTTCCCCAACAAATGGTTTGTTTGATCAATATCTGGGTGGTTGGCATGGGACATCTTTTGCTGCGCCACTTGTTAGCGGTGCGGCAGCGCTTATCAAAGCAATTCAACCATCGTGGGGGCCAAAAGAAATTTATGAGGCATTGCTGTCTACTGTTCACCGTACGGCTGGACAGGATGATGCTGTATATCAAGAACTTTTTGGTGCAGGGCTTTTGCAAGTAGACAAGGCTGTTGCCTACGCACTTGAACGAGTGACAGCAAATAAAGATTTTCGAGATATTTTGTTTGTCTCGGCTCAGACGGGGATATCTGACAACTCTACAGAAGGAAAACCCTCCACTGTCTATGCCAAGGCTCTGCAAGATATTGATGATGTCGCAAATTATGCGATTGACGGACAGTCTGGCTTTATTACAGTACAAAAAAAAAGTAATACAGAGCGTTTGATTACCAGATACACAGGAGACTGGGAGTTTGTCGGTTCGTTTACCATATTAGCATCTGGTCCGTTGCATATTGCGTCATTTGATAATACCTTGTTTGTTTCGCCAGACTATCCAGACACCATTCTTTTTTCTGCATATTCATTCGCTGGCTCGTTGTTGTCGCAATACAATTTGCCACACAAGCATAGTGGTGTCTCCCTTGCTGTGTCTGATAGTGGAGTGCTATATACATATTCGGCGCAACCTACGTTGACCGTACAGCATTTTGATGCGCCGTTTACACAGGAGACATCTCACTTTACCGTGCAGAGCTTGGTAAAGAGAGGAAGTATCGTTGCTGCAGATATCGATGGGGATCATGTAGAAGAAATTGCTCTTGGTGGTGCAGTAGGAGATCGACCTCTCATGAGTTACTACGAACATGATGGAACGTACAAACGAACATTTAGTGCATATGATTCATATGTAGGTGGTTTTTCATTGAGATTTGTAGATTATGATCGTGATGGCAAAGATGGCATTATAACAATTCCTTTTAACAATAGTGAACCTGTGCGTATCTGGACAAACAAATCAAAAAAAATTGCAGAATGGCAAACATTTTCTTCATCTCGAATTGTTGATCAAATTGCAACGGTTCGATTTTTCTAACCTGTCACTATGAACGACAATCATCCTATCTTTGAGAAAAAAAATGTGCTTGTTACTGGTGGTGCTGGTTTTCTTGGAGCGCATCTGTGTGAGCGACTCTTGAAAGAGGCAAAAGTCATTTGTGTGGATGACTTGTCAAATTCAACAATCCAAAACATTGATCATCTTTTGCAGTATCCTGATTTTGAATTTATCAAGTATGATGCAACCCATCATCTTGATCTCAGTGAATTTCCAGAACTTGATAAATTTGGCATCAAATTTCAGGGTATTCAGGAAGTTTATCATCTTGCATGTCCAACAAGCCCTAAAAATTTTCAGAATTTAAAATTGCATTCACTTCATGCAAATTCACGAGCCATGCTTTCAACACTTGATCTCGCAGTAAAATATAGAGCAAAATATTTGTTTACGTCTAGCTCCGTGGTATATGGAGCACCAGAAGCCAGAGAATTTTTTCATGAAGAAGATGAAGGTATTGTAAATCATCTTTCCCCACGCGCATGCTATGATGAAGGAAAACGATTTGCAGAGACCTGCGTAGAGACCTATCGACAAGTGCATGGCATCGATACCAAAATTGCTCGTGTGTTTACTACGTATGGTCCGCGTATGAAATTGCGTGACGGACTTCTTATTCCTGATTTTATTTTGGATGCATTGGTGGGAAGAGATTTAGTTATTTATGGAAATGAAGATTTGGTACAGTCACTCTGTTATATTTCAGATATGGTTGATGGTCTTGTCCGTCTTATGCATGCTGGTCCAGAAGTTCCCATTGTCAATTTGGGTATTGACGAGCCGATGAAGATGGTGGATGTTGCGAATAAGATTATTGCTATGACAGGATCGTTGTCACGAGTAAAATTTGAGGAACCACTCGAATTTCTGACAAAAAAAGGATTGCCAGATCTGACAAAGGCAAAAGAAGAGCTTGGTTGGATTCCTCTCGTGCGTCTGGATGAGGGGCTCCGAAAAACAATTGACTATACAATTGCAAATAAGGAAATGCTTGATTTGTCCCGCCAGCGGATGTAAGGTAGTGCCACTATGTTTTTGGCTATTGTCCCGGCATACAATGAATCTGATCGCGTAGGATCCGTCGTCCGGAGTCTTCTTTCGTATGTGGATACCGTACTGGTCGTAGATGATGGATCAACTGATACTACTGCTAAGATCGCTAGACAGGCGGGTGCAACGGTACTTTCTCATAGGCTCAATAGGGGGCAGGGGGCTGCACTGGAAACAGGACATGCCTATGCAAGAAAGATAGGGGCAACACACGTCCTCCATTTTGATGCTGATGGACAATTTTCTGTCGGAGATATTATCCCTGCACGCGAGGCAATGAAACAAGCCAAGGCAGACGTAGTATTCGGTTCGCGATATGCAACAGAGAAACACAACCTACGTGTTCCATGGACAAAACGTGTTTTACTCCGTCCCATTGGAAAAATTGTTGATCGACTTTTTGGTGGTGTGCATTTGTCTGATGCACACAATGGCTTTCGTATCCTTAATAAAAAAGCGTTAGAGTGTATTCATCTTTCCCACTCTGGTATGGCGCACGCAAGTGAAGTCCCTGCATTGGTAAAAAAATATGGTCTTAGATACATTGAAGTTCCTGTGTCAGTCACGTACCATGAATATGGACAGGGAGTTAGTGGTGGCATTCGTGTGGTGAGGGATTTAGTTTTAGGAAAATTTAGTAAGTAACGTATTAGTAATTTTTATATATGATCATCTTTCAATTTTTGTTTATTCTGTTTTCACTTTTTGCCATTATCACTGTCATAAAGCGAAAAAAAGATGCAGTCATGTCAAATGTAGGAACGACCTTTTGGATTATCTTTTGGATGTTGACAGATGTTGTAGTGTTGTTTCCGGATAGTACCACACTCTTTGCAAATAGATTGGGTATTGGACGTGGATCAGACTTGATTACGTATGTGTCACTTGCGATCGTTTTTTTTGTTCTTTTTCGTCTACATGTAAAACTTCATGAAATTGAGCGAGATATTACGAGCGTTGTGAGAAAAGATGCATTGAAAGATGTAGACGTATAATATGGGTATTCAAGTAGAATTCAATCCAGACCTCGCCTTGCGACATATCAATGAATTTGAAGCTGGAAGACGAAAGGAAGCCGAGTGTATACCAGCTACGTTACAAGAAGGAGAAGCATATCTTTTTCTGAAACAGGGACAACGAAATTATTGGCTTGAAGGAGAAATTCCACTTTTGGAAACAAAAGGAAATGGGGAACTTTCTCTTCCACTTGCCAGTATTCAAATAGAAGAGGCCACGCATATCATGAAGGACAGTATACTTTGGACACATGGAACATATCGAGTAAAGGAAGTATTTTATGATAAAGATGTACATTTCAATGGTTTTACAAAAGTACATTCTTCTGCATCCCAAACCTAGAATCTAGAATTAAGAATTTCTTCATTTATGAAAATTGCGCACATCGTTTGTTCGTATCCTCCCTACTATGGCGGCATGGGCAATGTTGTGTTACAGACAGTACAAGAACTTGGAAAGCGAGGACATGAGGTCGAAGTATTGACGCCTCTGTATAAAACAAAGCCAGGGATTGCCCCAGAAAATTTTGAAGAACCTGTAAAAGCACAGGTGGACTATGCCAGAAGAATGACTCCTCATATTCAGTATGGGAATGCTGCCCATATTCCTGAGATAACAGATGAACTTGATACATTTGATCTTGTGCATTTGCATTATCCATTTTTTGGAACAGCAAATCTTGTTCGAAAATGGAAGCTTCGCAATCCTCACAAGCCATTGGTTATTACGTATCATATGGATTCACGTGCACCAGGGTGGAAAGGATTATTTTTTAAATATTACAATGCATTTTGGATGCCGCGCATTTTGGGGAGTGCGGATATAGTAATTGGAAGTTCTTTTGACTATATCGAAGCAAGCGATGCTGCGCCAATGTTTCATGCCTCGAGAGACAGGTGGCGTGAGCTTCCGTTTGGTGTGGATGTGGATAGATTTCAGCCAAGAGATAAGCCGATGGATTTGTTTCAAGAAGCCGGATTTGATCCTGCTATCCCTACTATTCTTTTTGTAGGTGGTATGGACCAAGCGCATTATTTCAAAGGCGTGGATGTTCTTCTTAAGGCTCTTCTGAGGCTTAAAAAGAACGATTATAGCGTACAAGCATTCTTTGTGGGGGATGGAGACTTGAGAGCTCGATATGAAGCTCAGGCGAAAGGATATGGTCTCCAGGAGAGAGTCAAATTCCTTGGGTATGTAGAAGATGCATTGTTACCCATTGCATACAATGCTGCAGATTTGTTTGTGTTATCTTCTACGACACGTGGTGAAGCGTTTGGTATGGTCCTTCTCGAAGCTTTGGCGAGTGGGGTTCCTGTGGTCGCGAGCGATCTTGCTGGTGTACGGAGTGTTGCAGAAGATGCAGGGATGGTGTTTCCTCCGGGAGATGATTTTGCACTTGCTGAAGTTATTGCAGGGTATATTGCGGATCCTCAGAATAAGGAAGATTTTTCGGCCGTGGCTCGTCATGTTGCTCTTGATCTGTATGCGTGGCCACACATTATTGATCAACTTGAAGCACTGTACACGGAGCTTGTAGAAGGATAGTGTAAATTGCTATACTACGCGTATCTTTTCATCTACTACACTATTCAACTTTTTAACTCTTTAATCTTAACTATATGGGCAAATTTAATAAAGGCGTTGTACTCGGGGGAGTTCTTGGTGCAGCACTTGTGTGGCTCAATACCAGTACAAAAGGAAAACACTATCGTAGCCAACTTGTTGAACAAGCATCTGATATTTATGAAAAAGTAAAACAGGAAGTGCAGCAAAGTGGTGCGATGGATAAAATGAATAAAAATAAATATGTGTCTATGGTAAAGAAAGCTGTAGATAAACATGCTATTGAAAATGGCATGGTTGCAAATGTAAAAAATACAATTGTACGTCTTCTCAGTAGTCAGTGGAAAACGTTTAAAAAGGAAGTGAAATAATAATTTATGTCATCTCTTGAAACTTATTTTGATAAAGCAATTGAAGCTGGTGCATCAGATATTCATCTTGTGGCAGGAGAATATCCGATGATTCGTGTCGAGGGGGTGCTTACCAATATTGCGGAAAAAGAACTCACAGAGACAATAGTTACCACACTTGTCAATGAGTTATTATCTGCTGACGAACGAAAAGAATTTGAAGAAATAAAGGATGCTGATGTAAGTTATGCACATGGTGATGTACGGTTTCGTGTGAATGTACATAGTCAGGACGGAAAAGTGGGTGTTGCTGCGCGCCTTATTCCAAAAGAAATTCCTACTCCAGATCAACTTCGGTTTGAGTCTGTCCTTAGGGGTGCGACAGATTTGCTTGATGGTCTTGTTCTGGTCGTAGGGCCTACAGGCCATGGAAAATCCACAACGATAGCAAGTCTGATTGAAGAAATAAACAAAAGTAGAAAAGCACATATTATTACAATAGAAGATCCTATAGAGTTTGTTTTTGAAGACAAAGAAAGTCTTATCGAACAACGAGAAATTGGGATTGATACACCATCGTTTGCAAGTGCACTCAAACATATCCTCCGGCAAGATCCTGATGTCATTGTCGTAGGAGAAATGCGTGATCCAGAGACGATTGCCACGGTTCTGACTGCTGCTGAAACAGGACATCTTGTATTTTCTACCCTCCATACTTCTTCTGCCGCAGAAGCGATTGAGCGTATTGTAGATGTATTTGACGGAGCAAAACAAAAACAAGTTTTAATTCAGCTTGCGGCAGTCTTACGCATTGTGGTTTCTCAGCAACTTATCCCAACTGTAAATGGAAAGCGTGTGGTTGCTCGTGAAATATTGATCAATACACCTGCTGTATCAAATCTTATTCGAGAAAATAATATTTCGCAGATAGGGAGTATACTCCAGACTAATGCAAAAGAGGGGATGATATCTATGGGGCGTGCAGTCGAAGCACTCGAAAAAGAAGGCTTGATTGATGAAGCGATGGCAAAGAAGCGTACAGAAAAACAACGAAAAGCATAGTGCTTCAAAAAAATATCCTGTACTTGCTGCTTTATGTCACGGAAGAGAATTCAAAACAGAAATACTGCCGTTGCCTCACACTATAGCGAGGAGGTGGCTGAAACCGCGCGGCTTAAGATTGCCGCGCTTTGTATCGTGGCGGTGACAGTAGTTCTCGTCATACGACTTTTTTCTCTCATGGTGTTGCAACACGCATTTTATACTGCGCTCGCAGCTGGTTCACATACATTGTATGAACAATTATTTCCTGATAGAGGAAGCGTTTACATCCAAGATTCACGCACTGGAGAAGAATTTCCTCTGGCTATCAATAAAGATGTCTTTACGATATTTGTTGATACTCGCCAACTAGAAACGGAAGAAGATTCCAACAACGTTGTTGATGCACTGGCAAGTGCATTTTCCTATGATGATGAAAAAAAAATGGATATATTGGATAGAATCAATGGAAAAGACGATCCGTACGAACCCGTTGAGCAAGATGTTGAAGAATCAATTGTTGATAGTTTGAAAGAAAAAAAATTGCCAGGACTTGGTTTTGTGCGTCATCCTATTCGGTACTATCCAGAAGGAACCCTCGCCGCACAAACAATCGGATTTGTGGGGAAAACTGATGATGGAAGTGATATTGGACGCTATGGGATAGAAGGTTATTGGCAGGAAGAACTTGCTGGGAGCGGGGGATTTCTCGAAGCAAGTAAGAGTCTTGGTGGTGGTGTCATTGCTTTTGCCTCAAAATCATTCAAACCTGCTCAGGATGGAGCAGATATATTGCTCACCCTCGACCGAACATTGCAGTATAAGGCGTGTGAGAGGATGAGAGTGGCGATGGAGGATTATGGTGCGACCAGTGGCGCATTACTCATTTTAGAACCCAAAACAGGTGCTATACGTGCTATGTGTTCATTGCCAGATTTTGATCCCAATACATACAATAAAGTAGAAGATGCTCGAGCATATAATAACACCACCATTTTTACCCCCTACGAACCGGGTTCTATTTTCAAACCGATCACGATGGCTGCTGCACTCAATGAGGAAAAGGTACAGCCTGATACGTATTTTTATGATAGCGGATCTGTGGATGCAAACTGTACCAAACCAATTAAAAATGCAGAGAGTAAAGCCTACAAAGATCAGACAATGACAGGGGTTTTAGAAAATTCTATCAACACTGGCATGGTGCATGTGGTCCAGCAGTTGGGGAAGCATCCGTTTATTTCATATCTTGAATCGTTTGGGTTTGGTGTGAAAATTGGCATTCAGCTTGACAGTGAAACCACAGGAACGATCAATACACTGTATGTCAATAAAAAAGATGATGTGGATTGTTATACTGCTACAGCATCATTTGGACAGGGTATCACTGCCACGCCACTCCAGATGGCAAGCGCATTTGCCGCGATTGCAAACGGAGGAACGATGATGAGACCCTACATTGTCCAGGAAGTACGGTATGCTGATGGAACAATAGATCGAACCGTTCCAGAAGTATTGAGAAACATTGTTAGCAATCATGCCGCGTCACTTCTTTCTGCCATGCTTGTGCGTGTGATTGATAGCGGACAAGCACATGCGGCGGCTATTCCGGGGTATTATATTGCAGGAAAGACCGGAACAGCGCAAATCGCAGGACCTGGTGGATATGGTATTGACACCAATCATTCCTTTGTTGGATTTGGACCGGTGGATGATCCGAAGTTTGTCATGATCGTAAAGTTTGAAAAACCAAAACGAGCCTATGCCGACAGCACTACGATTCCTGTGTTTGCCGATGTCGGCGCATTTCTCGTTGATTATTATCATATCCCTCCGAGTAGATAAATTATCAATAAACAAAAAACAATAAACAGGTTCACTGTTCATTGTTTTTTGTTTATATTGTGCTTTTGTGTCAGGAGGGAGAATCGAACTCCCGACCTTAGGGTTATGAGTCCTACGCTCTAACCGACTGAGCTACCCTGACTCGGTTTTTGTGAGAAGTATTGTTTTGACATGCTTTTTCCTGTCAGTCGCAATCCCAATTTTATTGGGATGAAACCTGGTAGCCCGTAGGGGAATCGAACCCCTGTTACTAGGATGAGAACCTAGCGTCCTAGCCACTAGACGAACGGGCCTTGCTTTCATGCCTATATGTAGGCAGTGAGCAAGAGTATAGTCACAAATGTACTTTTCGTCAATACAATACCCGTCCTACAGTATGAAGGACAGGTATGTATATAACTGTATTATATGGAACTTGGTGTGTTCATCTCAGTATGTTCAGAAATTGATTTCTTTTTTTTGAGACAATCCTTCAATGCTTTGCCAGCTTTAAATTTTGGAACGGTCACAGGTGGAATTTGAATTTTTTCAGTAGGATTTTGTGGATTGACTCCTGTGCGTCCTGCGCGTGTTTTTGCACTAAAAGCCCCAAATCCTGCGATGGTCACAGACCCATCTCGTTGGAGAGTTTTCATGACGACATCGACAAATGCGGCAATCATGTCTTCTGCTTCTTTTTTTGAAACGCCAACTTTTTCGGCGATGCGCTCTGCAAGCGCAGCTTTGTTTACTTTATTCATATTAGTAAAGTTATTTCAAACTATATCAATAGTATACAGCAATGATTATTTATGTCAACAGAGCAAAAACATTAGGTGCTTAGAAATCAAGGAAGGCTTAGAAGGTATGTACAAAAAAACGTTCGAATTATCTCGAACGTTTTTTAAATGTTGCTTTCTAAGCCTACTAGACCTTCCTAGATTTCCGAGCTTTTAACGAGCGTACTCAATCACACGTGTTTCTCGGATGACATTTACTTTGATCTCACCTGGATATTGCAATTCACTTTCAATTTTCCGAGCAATATCTTTTGCTAGGTTGTATGCTGCGTAGTCATCAATTTCTTCTGGTGTGACAAAGACGCGTACTTCACGACCTGCTTGGATAGCATAGACTTTTTCGATGCCTGGGAAGCTCATTGCGGTTTCCTCAAGTTCTTTGAGTCTACTTACATACTGTTCATAGGTGTCTCGGCGTGCACCTGTGCGAGATGCAGAGATTGCATCTGCTGCCATGACCAATTTTGTCAGGAGGAGTGGTGGATTGGTATCATGGTGCGTGTTGCAGACCTCTGCAAAGTCCGCATGCATATTGAATTTTTCCATGATTTTCTTTCCGATCTCTGTATGAGCTCCCTCTGTATCATGGTCGATTGCTTTCCCAATATCATGAAAAAATCCTGCTTTTCGAGCATGTGCTGGGTCCATGCCGACTTCTTCTGCAATAAGTCCCGCAATATGTCCAACTTCGAGAGAATGGTTCAAAACATTTTGTCCGTAACTTGTTCTATATTTCAAACGACCTACGATTGATGCGAGTTTTGGATCTGAAGCAATGATACCCATTTCTTGAAGAGCTACTTCACCAGATTTTTTCAAATCAATAGCAAGATCACGTTTTGCCTCTTCGATGTATTCTTCAATTTTTGCTGGCTGAATACGACCATCCTTGATTAGTTTTTCAATCGCGAGTTGGCAGACACGTCTGCGGATAGGGGAGAAGCTGGATATAACAAGCATTTCAGGTGTTTCATCAATAATGATTTCACAGCCAGTCATGCGCTCTATTGTCTTGATGTTTCGTCCTTCTTTTCCAATAATACGACCCTTCATTTCATCACTCGGGAGGTTTACTGCAGAAGCAGTTGTTTCTGATGCATGGCTTGATGCCGTACGTTGCATGCAACATACCATGATATCTTGTGCCTTTGCTTCCAGTTCTTCTGCACCGACATTTTCCATTTTACGTACTCTGTTGAGCAGATCGTCTTGAGCGGTTTCTTCAATTTTTGTAAGCAATTCTTCCTTTGCTTGATCTTTTGTATATGTCGCAACTGTTGCGAGCTTCTCTACAATTTCTTCTTTTTTTGCCTGCATTTCTGCTTCAATTGTTTTGACTTTTTCTACTTTTTCTTGGAGCTCAGACTTTTTGTCCTCAACCTCAAGAAGTTTTTTATCAAATGTTTCTTCACGGTGTTCGAGCCGTTGTTGCATTTTGCGCAACTCTTGGCGTCGTTCTTCCTCTTCTTTTTTTGCATCATCGATGACCTTGATAGCTTTTTCTTTTGCTTCAAGGATGATCTGTTGTTCTTTTGTTTTTGCCTCGGTGAGCTTTCGTTCTGCGATTGCTTCCACATTTGTGGCATTGCCTTTTGCAATCTTCATTCGCAGTACGTACCCAATACCGAGACCGACAAGTCCGCCTACAAGGGCAAGGATCAGGCTCAAGGTAGATATCATAAAAAACATGTGTCAGGCCATGTTCCAAACAGAATTGTGGAAGATAGTGAAAAACCCATGCAGGCTAGTAGCCAGTATGGAGGATATTTTTGTCACTGATGTGTGAGGCAAGAAATTTCATTTTTTCGCTATATTCAGCCACATTTCATTCTTTCGGAGTCATGGCAGTACTGAATAAATTTGTACAGACACTATAGCAACTGGATTTGATTTTGTCAATATGTAAAAAGTAGTACGTATAACTCGTTATATATAGCTGTGGATATTTTTTTCATTCAGATCTTTCACATCGTGTGCATCTTCCACTCTATACTCACCAATCTTCGTTCTCCTCAGTTCCTCACAATACGCGCCTGTCCCAAGCTGCTGTCCGATATCGTGAGCAAGAGTACGGATGTAGGTGCCGGTGGAGCATGATATTCGGATTTCAATTGCCTGAGGATCACTCGACTCCTTTTCGTTGCTCGAGATCATGTTGAGAAGTTCTATCTCATATATATCTATCTCACATGGCTGGCGTTCTATTTCAATGCCTTTTCGAGCTAGCTCATACAATTTTTGGCCGTTTACCTTTTTTGCACTATACATCGGAGGAATCTGGGATTGTTTTCCAATGAATTTTTCCAATACATGTAGTATGTGTGATTTGGAAATTGTTTGTGTTTTGCTATTTGCTTCTTGTATTGTTCCTGTTTTATCATATGTATCTGATGTAGCTCCAAGTCTGATAGTCGCAATATATTCTTTTTTCTTTTCCTTAAATTCATCGAGTCGTTTTGTAGCGTCACGTCCTATGCCAACAATAAGGAGACCTGTGGCAAAAGGGTCCAGTGTGCCGGCATGACCTACCTTAGGTTTTTTGATTTCCAAAAGATTAGATGTACGGATAATACCACGGATATATCCAACTACGTCATGGCTGGTCCAATCAACTGGTTTGTTTATAAGAATGAATCCTGATTGCATAGTATTATATCCTGACTTGAAAGAAAGACTAAAAAACTATATTTCACCTAGCTGTGAAATAAGATTAGAAGATTGGAAAAGTATGAACGTGTAATCTTTCAATCTTTCTATGCACCATGGTACAATAGTTTCATATGGAAGACAAACCTCTACAAGAAGAAAAAAGTTGGGGAGTAAAAATAGACGATGGAACAGAAATTTGGGATGCTTCACCAGTGTTTACTGGTGAATTTGTCACGTGGAAGGAAAAGCTCAAACTTGTTTTTTATCCAAAAAAATTTGTACTGTATCGAGCGATTGCACAAGATATAAAGCGAAAAAATATTGGTGATTTGCGTGATCCATATAGGATACTTGATGTTGGATGTGGTACTGGTGCTTCTGTTGTAGATATGAAAAAATTGTTTGGTCGACATGTAGAGGTTGTAGGGGCTGATGTGATGCGATTACAAAATGATCTGGCACGTGAGAATTTGAAAAAGTATGGTGTGCATGCCGACATTGTTGATTATGATACGACGTTGCCATTTGAAGATAATACTTTTGATGCTGTATATACATCGGATGTCCTTGGTCATGTTCCCGATGTGGATGCATGGCTTGCAGAGTTGAACCGTGTGTCGGTACCGCGCGGTCTCCTTGCTATGTTTTCCGAATCAACACTTGGCAAGCATGCCTGGCTACGAAAATATCTTCTGAAAAGGGGATTGAATACGGATCCTCATGCAGAATTTCATATTTCACTTTTTAGCAAAGATGAATTGAAAGAAAAAATTACTGATGCAGGATTTTATATTTCCATCATGCTGAGTACTGTCTGGCTGAAGTTTCTTGTTCACCCCGATGAACTTTATCCTGCATTTCAGTCATCAAAAAAGTTTTTCATGTTGCGTACACTCAATAAGTGGTTGTATTTGCTAAAGAAAAAATTGCATCCGTATTCGACGGCAGTAGCAGAACTGTATTCTTTTGTAGAATTGCTGACGCTTGGGAGAATAGTCGAGTCGCAGGGATATGTGATTGTGGCAAGAAAACAATAAAACAAAAAATCTAGAAACGAAGTAAGAAGGAGCAACAAACAATATTCTGCTATTTCAGAAGTACGGTTTTTGTACTGGGGAAAAAAGATGCCCACCATTGCTTTTTAGTTTTATTAATTCATTGATTTTTGGTTTTTTTGTTCACTTCTCTTGCAAAAAGACCGATTTTGGTATAGCATTATTCAATAAGCGAAGTATTTCATTCACTAATCAATGATGCTATGAACCTATGGCATGATGTTCCACTTGGAGATAAGATTCCAGAAGAAATGAATGTTATTATTGAGATTCCACGAGGGTCGCTCAATAAATACGAGATTGATAAAGAAACAGGTCTTATTGCGCTTGACCGTGTGTCTCACACGGCACAGCCGTTTCCATTTGACTACGGCTTTGCACCGCAGACACTGTGGGATGATGGTGATGCACTTGATGTTATTGTATTGACCACAGAGCCATTGCATCCTGGAATTCTCGTACGTGTTCGTCCTGTAGGCCTCATGAAAATGATTGATAGTGGTGAAAGTGATGATAAAATTATTGCGGTGCCACTAGATGATCCTCGATGGGATGAGGTAAAGACAATTGATGATGTGAACAAGCATACATTGAAAACAATGAAGCACTTCTATGAAAATTATAAGAAGTTGCAGAATAAAGAAGTGTTGATTGGAGGATTTGAAGGATTCGAGCAGGCTGCTGCAGCTGTCACGCGATCAAGTGACATGTATAGAGAAAAGTACGCGAAGTAATACATGCATCAAATGTGAAAACAAAAAACGATCCCGATAGAAACGGGATCGTTTTTTGTTGAGAGAGGGGCCGTCCAGCGTTGCATTACACGTGGACGGCCGGTGGTCGATACATGGCTCTTACCTACGTTCACGTGGAAGGAATCGAAGACGATTATCATCCACCGTATGGTATCTTTTGAGCCCTATATCGCTATCTGGCTTGGTGTCGTGGAACACGCATAGGTTTCCGAGCGGGTCCGCACCGAATCGCCAGTTTACCAGTTCAAAAATTCCATGTCCGTCTGGTTGAAAGAACACTTGCGTGTCTTCCGGAGTTTTGTCCTCCCATGGATAGGAGGGGCGATGATAATTCATTGCGTCCTCCTATCGCAAAGGGTTGGTAACTCAAGTATATAGAAAAAAAAAGAAAATAGTAGTTATTTCAATAGTAAAAGGGGAAAAATTGTGGATAAATAGAAATTTGCTTCTTCTATTCTCGAAATATATTCAAGAACAAAAGGAGGAACAGGCAAGAATTTCTTGTATAACGGTGCATTCATCGTCTGTCCCTCCGTGTCACGGACGATGATGTTTCTATGTCACCGCTTCTTTATTTCGAGTCTCGAGGGTTGATCCGAATGAGATCCGACTCGTCTCGAACCGAAATCCCAATCCCAATCGTTATTGTTGGGGAAGCTTTTGGGCGGAGAAGAATGACTTTGGCAATCGGGGTGATTCTTTTCACGCGGAACCATCTTCCGAAGCCAAAAGCCAGAGGGATGATGAGAACCGAACCGAGAGCTCCCATCTTTGCAGCACCCTGGAGACCTGGATCGGTGAAAGCGACGCCAGCGACGAACAGTGCAACGGTGAGTCCGAGCGCGGCCACCATGCCGGTGACAATGAGGACCTTCTTGTTCATCCCAGTTGGAAGCGGGAAGCCCAAGGTTTTTGCCAGCATCGCAAAGCCGAAGACGCCGAATGTTTTGCCGAGCATGAGCGCGAGAAGAACTCCCCACGTTGCATTGCCGACCGAGGAGAAGGCAACGCCTGCGTTCATGAGGCCAAAGCCGAAGAGGCCGAGGTCGACAGGAAGTTTGAAGGCGTGCTCGAAGCGGTTGAGCGTATCCTTCTCATTTCCATCTTCTGCAAAGAGACCTTTGTCAACCTTGGCAGAGGGCATGAACGGAACTATTGCCACGAGCGCGAGTGCTGGATGAAGGTGGGCGGTATAGAGGCCTGCCCAACTTGCAATACCAGGCACTGTCATGTATGCCCAAAAGCTCTTTACTCCGTTTCGTCTCATGAACCATGCTAGCATCATCGCAGCTACAACGAGCAGAATGTATGCTGGTTGCACTGGGTGACTCGGGTCTGGGTAGAAGACGGCGATAATGGCGAGGCCAATTCCATCATCTACGACAGCGAGCAGTAGCAAGAAACTGACTGCTGGGTGTCCTTTGCCAAACACCATGCGAGCAACGAGCCAGGCCAGTGCGATGTCGGTAGCGGTTGGGATTCCCCACCCTTTTCCGATCGTCTCGTCACCAGTAATGACATGTGTCCAGACCATGTAGACCAGGATCGGTCCGAGTACTCCGCCCAGAGTCGCAAGAAGTGGGTTGACGGCATTTCGAGGTGGGTTCAGTGCACCGCCAGGAAGACAGCTCTCCGTGATTTCCTTCGCAGCGATGCCGAAGAAGAATACCATGAAGATGTCGTTGAACAGGAAGTGTAGGCTCACACCTCCTTCGCTGAAAGGGGACCCGTGAACGAGATGATGGTAGGACTCTGGGGCGAGATTCGCCCAGATCACCGCCAGGATGACGCCCGCAATGAGCGGGATCGAGAACTCCTGGAGGAGCGTGATATGATGCCTCTTGAGCAAAACAACCTCTCCCAATGCTACAGCAATATACTTCAACAGGAACATCCTGTTGTTGCAGATCACTGTTTCGAGTAGCACGAAATATACCTATATATAGCCATATTTCGTGCTACTCGAAAGTTATTGTCAAAAAAGTTTTTGCCTGTATTGTAATGAACGGCACTACTTCCTCTAAAAAAGAAGCAGTACACCCGTGTACAGAGCCCCTCCTGTGTACGGTTGGGCAGGATAGTCTCAAAAAAGGTATTTGTCAATATAGATAAATTTTTTTTCGCTAAGATATTGACTTTTATGTGCTCGTTGTATATACTCCTCACATTGAATTACTTTGGGATAGGTAGATGTACTTTTATCTATGACATCCTAATATCAGAAATCCGTAACCCTCTATGAACGTTACTGAACTTGCCAGACGGCTTCGAACCAATACCAAAGAGCTCCTTGATATTCTTCCTGGGTATGGTTTTGATATTGGACAAAAAGCAATCAAGATTGATGATCGTACGGCTGAATTGGTCATGCGAAAATGGAAGTTTATCAAACGTGATCTTGATAAGAAAAAACAACTTGAACAAGAAGAAAAAAAACAGAAAGAGCGTGAGATGCGAAAAGAATCTGGAGAGACCGTGACGCTACCAGATCGTCTTATGGTAAAAGATTTTGCAGTACGACTCAATCTTTCTGTGACAGAAGTGATCAAAGAACTCATGAAGAATGGGATTCTTGCAAATCAAAATCAAGATATCGATTATGAAACTGCGGCTATCATGGCAGAAGAGCTTGGATTTTTTACACAAAAAGAAGATTCACACGAAAAAGCGCATGAAGAAAAACATGAAGCACAAGCACAAGTTCTGGAGGAAGCGTTGAAAGCAGCCTCACAGATGGAACGACGTGCACCAGTTGTTGTCGTTATGGGACATGTCGATCATGGAAAGACAACACTTCTTGATACGATCCGAAAGGCACATATTGCAAGTGGAGAAAAAGGTGGTATTACACAACACATCGGTGCATATCAGACTATTTGGAAAGATCCAAAAACAGAAGAAGAGCGCGCTATTACGTTTATTGATACACCAGGACACGAAGCGTTTACGGTGATGCGTAGTCGTGGTGCAAAGGTTGCTGACCTTGCGATTCTTGTGGTTGCTGCTGACGATGGAGTCAAACCGCAAACAGAAGAAGTTATCCAAATTTTGAAAGCAGCAAGAATTCCATACATTGTTGCAATCAATAAAATGGATAAAGAAGGTGCTGATCCAAAACGTACTATGACAGAACTTTCTGGCAAAGGTGTACAGCCAGAAGAATGGGGTGGAGACGTACCTATGGTACAAATTTCTGCAAAAAATAATCTTCATATCGATCAACTTCTCGATACACTCTTGCTTGTTGCTGACATGAACGAAGATATCATTCAGGCCGATTCACATATGCCAGCTGTTGGGACTATTATTGAGTCTCATGTTGACAAGGGTATGGGACCTGTTGCGACTATTCTGGTGCAATCAGGTACGCTGAAAAAAGGAGAGAATCTTGTTATCGGTGGAGAAATTTACGGACGAGTGCGTGCAATGCGAAAAGATACTGGTGAAGAAATTGCGACAGCAGGTCCATCAGTTCCTGCACAGATTATTGGATTCAAAGTGGCGCCTACGATTGGAGATATTCTCGATCTGACAAAATCTGCTGGCGCGACACCTATTGACGTAAAAGAAAAGAAAACACAACAAACCGGTGCAGAGCGAAGTACTGTCCTTTGGACGGATACTGAGGATGAGGATGGTAAAAAACGAACGCTCAATCTTGTTATCAAAGCCGACGTGCTCGGAAGTCTTGAAGCCATCATTGGTTCACTCGATCGATTCAAGCATGATGAAGTTGCTGTGCGTATTGTGGGGAAGGGGCTGGGAAATATCGCAGAAAATGATGTTGCAACAGCAGAAGGTTCTGGGGCAACAGTTATAGGATTCAATGTCAAACCTACTAGTACTGCAGAAGTAAGCATGCGTGAAAAAAATATAGCATTCAAACAATATTCTATTATTTACGATCTTATCGACTGGATTCGTGACGAACTTGAACAACTCCTTGAAAGTGAAAGTATTGTGCATGAAATTGGAAATTTGAAAGTCCTCGCTGTCTTCCGTACAGATAAAAAAGCAATGACTGTCGGTGGACGTGTTGAGACAGGAAAAATTAAAAGATCTGCCAAAGTTCGTGTCATTCGTGATGGAGAAGAAATGGGCAAAGGTGTTATTTCTGAACTACAATCAGGACATTCTCCGGTAAAAGAAGTAGCACAAGGTACCGAGTGTGGTATCCGTTACGAAGGAAAAGTAAAAATAGAAAAAGGAGATGTGCTCGAAGCATATGAGATAGAAACAAAGGAACGAAAACTTGAATTGGATAGTGAAAAGCCAAAAAACTAGAAAACAAGAAATCCAAAAAGCAACAAATCTAGAAAACAATAAAACTAAAAAACAAAAATCGGCTAATTGCCGGTTTTTTTGTAGTCAAGAAGAGTGTGGTTCGTAGAATATTCTCCCCTGATAGGGGAGGAATTGCTTTCTAAATTTTTAGATTATATGCTTTCTAGATTTCTTGTCCACTCCACACAACACAAAAACAGTAAAACATGATATACTGAACCTACTTTGCAAGCACTATAGACAGTGTTATGTTTCACCGCAAACAAACCGCAACCAACCCACTACAGAAAACCCACGCATCAGCAGACAGCTATTGGTTATGGCATGGCTTTTTTAGTTCGTATCGAAGTCTGAAAACAGACGAGAAACAGAAGACAGACAAGAAACGGTTGTCCTACTTACGCAACCAGATCATTTGGCACTACGCCAAAAACTTCTTCATGTTCCCAATCTGGTTTTTTTCGTTGCTCGTACCGGCATACATGAAAGGAGAAGTGAACGTCTGGACGAATCTCAAAACTATTTTCAAAAATAAAGAATTCAAACCTCTCAGAATCGCTATTCTCTCGCAAGTCTTCTTTATCTTCGTCCTTGCCGAGTTTGGGATTAGTGTCTTTTATCATCATGCAATTCCCACATACGCAGCCACCTACACCTTCACCCAGTCCTCCTGGAGTGGGAGTGCCTCTACCACAGCTACAGGATTACATCCTGGAGACAAGACAGGGTGGACGTATTATGAGAGTGCTTCTAGTACTATTTCTGCTGGGACTACAGTGAGTCTTGCCTTACAATCTCTTTCTGCCAGTGAGACGAGTGATGGAGATTTTGGAGCGGGGACGAATGCGACGACTACTGTTGCGAGTGGAAGTATAAAATTAGATGGGGTAAGTGTTACCACAGATAACTGGCAATCACTCGCCGTTGTCCCAGGGAACGTAGGTGCGGGTGGCTATATGATCCGTAATGGAGGTGATGATGATATATATGTACTGGAGGGCAACAATGGTACTGGTTTTTATAAATACACTATCTCCACTAATACATGGACAACGCTTACTTCTGCTCCGTCGACTGTTGGGAAGGCAGGGTCGTTACAACGTAATGGCAGTGATGACACTATTTACGCTTTGAAAGGAGGGGGGTCAACTTCATTTTGGAGTTATAGTATACAAAATAATATATGGACAACGCTTACTTCTGCTCCTGGTGCAATTAATAATGGAGGTGCAATGGTAAGACATGAGGCAGATGATGAAATTTATGTTGTTGCTTCTCAGATCAATAATCAACCAAGTAATTTTTATAAATATAGTATACAAAATAATATATGGACAACGCTTACTTCTGCTCCCGGTCCAATATATGGTGCTGGTCTTGGTGGAATAAACCAACAGCTATTGTGGAACGGAACAGATGACACCATATATGCCTTGCCTTCAGGTGGTAGTGGATATACTTACAAAATTTTTAAATATAGTATATTAAATAATAATTGGACTTCTTCATCTGACGCACCTTTTGCTGAGTCATTTGCTGCTGGGATGGTCCGCATGGGTAATTATATATATATGTGGCCAGGAGGTGGAGATTACAATCTTGGAAGATACGATACAGTTAACAATACTTGGACTAATCTTGCAACAACTCCAGCGAGTGCAAGAGATGGCTCAAATGCCATAGTAGATACCGGGAATAATTATATATATCTTTTAGCTGGAGGTATTTCAACAGGAAGTTCATATTTTTTTAGATATAATGTTGACATAAATACATGGACGCTTTTGCATAACACACCTGGATTAATATATTATGGAAGTAGCATGGTAACGAATAATTTTATAAATGGGATATATGCACTTCAAGGAAATAACTCAACAGGATTTTATAAATATTTAGTAAACACCGTCACCTACTACTCCACAGGCACCTTTACCTCCGCCATCATTGACGCAGGAACACACACAGGCTTCACCACCCTTGACTACACTACCACCCTCAACTCCCAAACACTCACCATGGATGTCCGTGCAGGCAACACGGCAACACCAGATGGCACATGGACAGCCTGGACGACA
>Ga0210006_1000304_pt1 | contig 40250 bp, 41 predicted proteins | sample CryGey02umfilter_2_FD_185452 | JGI IMG/M metagenome (GOLD analysis project Ga0210006, IMG submission 185452) | Groundwater microbial communities from aquifer in Utah, USA - Crystal Geyser 4/10/14 0.2 um filter (SPAdes) (version 3) | ecosystem: Environmental > Aquatic > Deep subsurface >... | reverse complement strand
TCGATAACCCACCTTTGTTGCCCTGGATCGGGTACAACGGATCGATGACTTGATCCACAAGGGCGTGTCGTTTGAGGTGCTGCCCCACCAAAGGAAGGCCACCATGAGCGGTCAAATCATAGGGCAACCGGCGAATCTCAAACTTAACCACGATACCTCCCAACCCTGCCCTTTCACCCGGCGGGTGAATCCAATAACGGGCATTAGCTCTTGTGGATCAAGAGTTTACATGAAAATGGACACGGATTCAGGCTTAAGCCAGAACTCATGTTCTACGAAAGAATTAATAACTTTTTGATTGATATCAATTGACACGTTCACGAATGCCAACAAATATTTATTTCCCACATCAGAAATAGAGCGTTTCATATATCATCATCCCCTTAATATAAAAAGGCGGGGTCGCCCCCGCCTTTTTGATTCAACTTACCGTTTCCCCTTCAACTGCCCCACATCCCTGACCCCACCCCGCGCCGCCGAGGTGGTCATGGCGGCGTAGGCTTGCAGGGCGGGTGAGACCTTGCGCTCCCGGGGGCCGGGGTGGTAGGCCTCAATCCCCTTGGCCTCCTCCGCTTGCCGCCGGGTGGCCAGCTCCTCGTCGCTCTCCGCCACCCGCAGAACCCGACCCGGGATGTCGATCTCGATGGTGTCCCCTTCGCAAATCAAGGCAATCGCCCCACCCTCGGCCGCCTCGGGGGAGACGTGGCCGATGGAGAGGCCCGAGGTGCCGCCCGAGAAACGGCCATCGGTAATCAAGGCGCAGGCCTTGCCCAGGTGTTTGGATTTCAAATAGCTGGTGGGGTAGAGCATCTCTTGCATACCGGGGCCGCCGCGCGGCCCTTCGTAGCGGATCACCACCACATCGCCCGCCTTGATCTCGTCCCCCAAAATCGCCGCCACGGCTGCGTCCTGGCTGTGAAACACCCGCGCCGGGCCGCTGAACTTCCAGATCGACGCGTCCACCCCGGCGGTCTTCACCACGCAGCCATCGAGCGCGATGTTGCCGTAGAGGACCGCCAGGCCACCCTCCTTGGAATAGGCGTGGGCGGCGTCGCGGATGCAGCCGTTTTCGCGGTCCAGGTCGAGGCTGAGGTAACGCTGACTGGTCGAGAAAGGCTCGATGGTTGCCACATTGCCGGGGGCCGCTTTGTAGAGCTTCTTGGCCTCGTCGCTCACGGTCGGGCTCATTACATCCCAGGCGGCGATCTGCTCAGCCTGGGTCAGTCCGCTGGCGGTCCCTGCTTCACCGTTGAGCAGTCCGGCGCGGTACAGCTCGCCCAGAATGGCGACGATGCCGCCGGCCCGGTGCACATCCTCCATGTGGTACTTCTGGGTCGCCGGGGCGACCTTGCACAGGTTGGGCACCCGGCGCGACAGCCGGTCGATCTCGGCCATGTCGAACGCGGTCACCCCCGCCTCCTGGGCGATGGCCAGCAGGTGCAGGATCGTGTTGGTCGAGCCCCCCATGGCGATGTCGAGGCTCATGGCGTTGCGAAAGGCGTCGAGGGTGGCGATGGCGCGGGGCAACACCGAGGCGTCATCCCCCTCGTAGTAGCCCTTGGTCATCGCCACGATGCGCCGGGCGGCGGCCAGAAACAGCTCTTTGCGATCAAGGTGGGTGGCGACCAGCGTACCGTTGCCGGGCAGGGCCAAGCCGATTGCCTCGGCCAGGCAGTTCATCGAGTTGGCGGTGAACATCCCCGAACACGATCCGCAGGTGGGGCAGGCGGAGCGTTCGATCAGCTCGACCGTCGCGTCGCTCACCGAGCTGTCGGCCGCCATTACCATGGCGTCGACCAGATCGAGGTGGAGTTCATCCCCCTCGACCACCGCCTTACCGGCCTCCATCGGGCCGCCCGAGACGAAGATGGTCGGAATGTTCAGCCGCATGGCGGCGATCATCATGCCGGGGGTGATCTTGTCGCAGTTCGAGATGCAGATCAGGGCGTCGGCGCAGTGGGCGTTGACCATGTACTCCACCGAATCGGCGATCAGCTCGCGGCTGGGCAGGCTGTAGAGCATGCCGTCGTGCCCCATGGCGATGCCGTCGTCGATGGCGATGGTGTTGAACTCCTTGGCCACCCCCCCGGCTTGCTCGATCTCGCGGGCCACCATCTGCCCCAGGCCTTTGAGGTGGACATGGCCGGGGACGAACTGGGTGAAGGAGTTGGCGATGGCGATGATCGGCTTGCCGAAGTCCTCCTCCTTGGTGCCGGTGGCGCGCCAAAGGGCGCGGGCGCCGGCCATGTTGCGGCCTTCGGTCGAGGTGGCGCTGCGGTAACGGGGCATGGGGGACTCCTGGGTCTTATGAGGGTAAAACAATAGGTTCTATAGGACGGATGCGACCTATAGAACCTATGAAAACCGGTCGCCGGAAACCGAATCGGTTTTGTAGGAGGCGTCCCTGACGCCGAACAAGGTTTCTTCGCGGTCGGGGACCGCTCCCACAGGCAAAAGAGCTTTCGCCCCGGTTATTTGCGACCCGTCACCATCGCCTCGATCCGCATCCGCAAGGAATTCAAGCGGATGAAGCCCTCGGCATCCTTCTGGTTGTAGGCCCCGGCGTCGTCCTCGAAGGTCGAGATTTGGGGATTGAACAGGGTTTTGTCGGATTTGCGACCGACGACGACGACGTTGCCCTTGTAGAGCTTGAGGCGGACGGTACCGCAAACGTTGACCTGGGAAGCATCGATGGCGGCCTGCAACATGCGGCGCTCGGGGCTGAACCAGTAGCCGTTGTAGATCAAGGCGGCGTAGCGGGGCATCAACTCGTCTTTGAGGTGGGCCACCTCGCGGTCGAGGGTGATCGATTCGATGGCGCGGTGGGCTACCGAGAGGATCGTCCCGCCGGGGGTCTCGTAGACGCCGCGCGACTTCATGCCGACGTAGCGGTTTTCGACCAGATCGAGCCGTCCGATGCCGTTGGCGCCGCCGAGCTCGTTGAGCTTGGTCAGCAGGGTGGCGGGGGTGAGTTGATGTCCGTCGATGGCGACCGGATCGCCCCCCTCGAAGTCGATCTCGATGTAGGTCGCCTTGTCGGGGGCCTGCTCGGGCGACACCGACAGGCGGAACATCTCTTCGTCGGGCTCGACCCAGGGGTCTTCGAGCACCTTGCCCTCATAGGAGATGTGCAGCAGGTTGGCGTCCATCGAGTAGGGGGACTCGCCCCGTTTGCCGCGTGGTACCGGGATGCCGTGTTTCTCGGCGTAGGCGATCAGCTTGTCGCGGGAGTTCAGATCCCATTCGCGCCAGGGGGCGATGACCCGGATGGCGGGGTTGAATGCGTAGTAGCCCAGCTCGAAACGGACCTGATCGTTCCCCTTGCCGGTGGCGCCGTGGGAAACCGCGTCGGCCCCGGTCTTGGCAGCGATCTCCATCTGCTTCTTGGCGATCAGGGGGCGGGCGATGGAGGTGCCGAGCAGGTAAACCCCCTCGTACTGCGCGTTGGCCCGGAACATCGGGAAGATGTAGTCGCGGGTGAACTCCTCGCGCAGATCCTCGATGAAGATCTCCTTGACCCCGAACTGCTGGGCCTTGGCCCGCGCCGGTTCCAGCTCCTCACCCTGGCCCAGGTCGGCGGTGAAGGTCACCACCTCGCAGCCATACTCGTCCTGGAGCCATTTAAGAATGATGGAGGTATCCAAACCGCCGGAATAGGCGAGGACCGCCTTTTTAACTTGGGCGCGAGACATGCGGGCAACCCCTTTCGAAAACAGAAAAAATGCCCCGGATGGGGCGAAACGGTGCGAAAAAAAGCCCGGATTTCGGGCGGAGGCAATGTTGCCAGATCACAGCCCCGCCACCAACCGCTGCGCTAGGGTTCGGCTCAAGGCGAACTTTTATTGGAGTTCCGGTCTTTACTTAAAGTAGATAATCCTTGACGCTCTGTAAGTGCTTGTTAAATCATACAACCATGTTCACCAAAAACCCCCACATCGCCCGCCTTCTTGGCGGGTTTTTGGCCCTAGTGCTGTTGAGCGGCGCCGCGCAAGGCGCCGCGATGGGCAAGTTGACCGGTTTGCGGCTCGATACCGGCACCAGCACCATCACCCTGGTGGCCCAGGGCAGCGATCTGCCCACGATCAAACCCTTCGTTTTGAAGAGTCCCGACCGGATCGTCATCGATTTGCCCGCCACCGAACTCAACTGCGACCTGCCCGAGGTTTCGGGGTTTGTACGCAGCATCCGGGCGGGTCACCCCAACCGGCAAACCCTACGTTTGGTGCTCGATCTCGAAGCCCCCTGCACCGTAAAGTCGTTCCCCCAGGGTGATGCCTGGAAGGTGCAGATCATCCCCCCCAAGGGGCAGCGGCATAACCCGACGTGGGGTAAGCCGGTGGTGGTGGTCGATGCGGGGCATGGGGGCAAGGATCCCGGCGCTATCGGTCCGGGCGGCACCATGGAAAAAGAGGTCACCCTCGCCATCGCCTTGAAGTTGGCCAGGCGACTTGAGGCTCTGGGGGCGCGGGTGGTGTTGACCCGCGATCACGACACCTTCATTAAGCTCAAGAGCCGGGTGCAGATTGCCCAAGAGGCTCACGCCGATCTGTTCATCAGCATTCACGCCGACGCCCTTGAGGACCACCGGGTGACCGGCGCCTCGGTTTATTGCCTGTCTGAGCGCGGTGCCTCCGACAAGGCGGCGGCGGTGCTGGCCGAGCGGGAGAACGCCGCCGACGAGATCGGTGGGGTTGTCTTCAGCCAAGAGGCGGCGCCGGTCGCGGCGATCCTGCTCGACCTGATGCAGCGCGACACCATCAACAACTCCCTCGGTTTTGCCAAACGGGTGATCGCCGGGCTTGACGCGGTCACCGGCAACCATGCCGATGCCCCCAAACAGGCGGGCTTTGCGGTCCTCAAGGCCCCCGCCATCCCCTCGGTATTGGTCGAGGTCGATTACATCAGCAACCGCGCCATGGAAAGGAAGCTGGCCAGCCGTGAGTACCAAACCAAGTTGGCCGACGCCATTGCCCGCGCCACCCTGACCCAGATCGCCGCCATGCGTCCGGCCTGGCAGGGGGATGGGGAGCAGGTCGCCACCGCAGGCGGCGATCCCATGACCAAGCTGATCGCCGGACAACGCTAAACCCAATCCCCCTTCGTGGTTGACCGTCAATTCCCCCTTCCCTAGGATTCGCGCCCGTTTTTCAGCGGAGCGTGCCAACGTAGCTCAGTCGGTAGAGCAGCTCACTCGTAATGAGCAGGTCACCGGTTCGATTCCGGTCGTTGGCTCCAGAAATCACAAGGCCCCTCAATGGCTTGCGCTGTTGAGGGGCCTTTGTGTTTTGGGGCTGGCCAACCAGGGGCCTCTATCCCCCCCTGTTTTTGGCCTCAATCCGGGCCTGCCACCGTTTGAGCTCCTCGATCAGATGCTGCTTTTGGGCCGGACGGCAGAGGGTCAGATCGTCCACCCCGGTCATCCGCCGCACCCAGCCATTCAGGGCGCGGCGGTCGCCGTGGCGGATCGCCCCCATCCGGTAGAGCCCCCCCCACAACGCCAGAATCAGTCGATCCTGGGCGCTTTCGCCGTTATCCCGAACCTGCCGGGGGAGTCCAGGACGCCAACCCAAGCGGCGCAGCAGCCGCAGCACCCGCATCCGCCCCGGCCCATCCAGGTCGGCTGCTGAGCCGCTCGGGGCGCCCCCCTCGATGGCGATAATCCCCCGGTAGACCGCGTCATCCAAATCGAGCTCTTTCTTGGCGATATGAATCTTGGCCAAGTCGCGGCGGCGGATTTCGTCGGTCACGGTGATTCGTCCTCTTGATTCTTGGGCGCGCTCTTGAAAGGGTTACGCATCGGCCCCCACGGCCCTCCTAACACCAGCGAGACCATCATGAACAAAACCGTCGGTATCGTCCTGCTCGTCGTCGGCACCCTTTTGGTCGGTTACGGCTACAACCAGTCGCAATCTCTGCTGGGGCAGACCGCCGCTCTGATTTCGGGCTCCCCCTCCAACGAGGTGATGTATTACTACATCGGCGGTGGCATCTGCGCCTTGCTCGGGTTGGTCGGGGTGTTCAAAAGCAAGTAATTCTCAAAAGGATGGACCGAGGTGCTGCGGCGGGCCGCACCTCGGTGGTATCCTCCCGCCCCATGTCAGCCACCCCCCCCATCGACATCGCCGCGACCCTGGCCCCCGCCCTCAAGATTCTGCATTCCGTCTTCGGCTACGAGTCGTTTCGACCGCCCCAAGACGAGGTGATCGCCCATCTCATTCAGGGGGGCGACGCCCTGGTGTTGGTGCCGACCGGGGGGGGTAAGTCGCTGTGTTATCAGATTCCCGCCATGGTGCGCTCGGGGGTCGGCATTGTCGTTTCCCCCTTGATCGCCCTGATGCAAGACCAGGTCGCCGCCCTGCGCCAAGCGGGGGTGAAGTCGGCCTTTCTCAACTCGACCCTCGGCGGCCAGGAGTCGTGGGCGGTGGAGCAGGCGCTGCTGGCGGGCGATCTCGATCTGCTCTATGTCGCCCCCGAGCGGCTGATGACCCCCCGTTTTTTGAGTCTGCTTGAACAGGCCCCCATCGCCCTGTTCGCCATCGACGAGGCCCACTGCGTCTCGCAATGGGGGCACGACTTCCGCCCCGAATATATGCAGCTGTCGATCCTGCATGAGCGCTTCCCCGCCATCCCCCGTATTGCTCTGACCGCCACCGCCGACGAGCCGACCCGCAAAGAGATTGCCCAGCGTTTGGGGCTGGAATCGGCTGCCGCCTTCGTGCGCGGTTTCGATCGTCCCAACATCCGCTACCGCATCACCCCCAAAGACAACGGGCGCGAGCAGCTGCTGCGTTTTATTCGGGCCGAACACGAAGGGGATGCTGGGATCGTCTATTGCCTGTCGCGCAAGAAGGTCGAAGAGACCGCCCAATGGTTGACCGACAAGGGGCTCAAGGCGCTGCCCTACCATGCCGGGCTCCCCGCCGACATGCGGGCTCACCACCAGAACCGCTTCTTACGCGAGGAGGGGGTGATCGTGGTGGCGACCATCGCCTTCGGCATGGGGATCGACAAACCCAACGTCCGCTTCGTCGCCCACCTCGATCTGCCCAAAAGCCTGGAGTCCTACTATCAAGAGACCGGACGGGCCGGGCGCGACGGCCTGCCCGCCTCGGCCTGGATGGCCTACGGGCTGCAAGATGTGGTGACCCTAAAGCAGATGATCGAATCCTCCGATTCGGGGGAGGAGCGCAAGAGGGTGGAGCGGCACAAGCTGGAGGCGATGCTGGGGCTGTGCGAGGTGACATCCTGCCGCCGTCAGGCGCTGCTGGCCTATTTCGGCGACCGGATGGCCGACAAGTGTGGCAATTGCGACACCTGCCTGGAGCCGGTGGCGACCTGGGACGGCACCGAGGTGGCGCAAAAGGGGCTTTCGGCGGTCTACCGCACCGGCCAACGCTTCGGGGCATCCCACGTCATCGACGTGTTGCGGGGCAAAGAGACCACCAAGATGAAGGAGTTCGGTCACCAACAGCTGACCACTTTCGGCATCGGCAAAGATCTCGACGAGGCGCAGTGGCGTTCGGTGTTTCGGCAATTGGTGGCGCGGGGGTTTCTGGCGGTCGACATCGAGGGGTACGGAGCTTTCAAACTCACCCACGCTGCCCGCCCTTTGCTCAAAGGGGAGCAGCGGATTCAACTGCGCCGCGATCCCCCGAAAACCTCACGGAGTGGCAAGGATCGCCCCAGCACCCGCAAACACCGCTTCATCGACCTGGCCGACGAATTGCTCTGGGACGAGCTACGGGCCAAACGTAAAGCGCTGGCCGAGGAACAAGGGATCCCCCCCTACGTCATCTTCCATGACGCCACCTTGATGGAGATGGTCGAAGCCAAGCCGCACACCCTGGATGAGATGAGCGAGATTACCGGGATCGGCGAGCGCAAGCTGGAGCTGTATGGGCGGGCGTTTTTGCAGGTGATTCTGGGGGCGCAGGGGTAATCCCCCGAAGTTGCGTTGCTGCGTTGCGCGGTAGGTCGATCAGCGCCCCTTCTTCAACCCCTTTTTCGCCGTATGAAGGAAGCGCCCGAAGGTTTTGTCTTTTTCGCGACGTTGGGCGAACGACAGGTCGTTGAACGCCGATTCCTGCTTGAGCTTCATGTAGTTGCGCAGGTGCTCGGGGTCGATCTCCCCCGACGCCAGGGCGCGGGCGACCGCGCAGCCAGGCTCCCCGGCGTGGTGGCAATCGCTGAAGCGGCACTGGGCCGCCCAGGTTTCGATGTCGTGGAACCCCTGTTCGATCCCTTGGCTGGCGCCGAGAAGCCCCAATTCCCTCATGCCGGGGGTGTCGATCAACAAGGCGCCGTTGCGCAGTTGCACCAAATGGCGACGCACGGTGGTGTGGCGACCCTCACCCGTGGCGCTGACCGGTTGGGTTTCGAGTTCGGCCCCCGCGATCAAATGGTTGATGAGGGTGGTTTTGCCCACCCCCGATGAGCCGACCAGGCAGTAGGTTTTGCCCGGCGCCATAAGGTCTCGAACCGCCTCGACCCCCTCGCCGGTGAGTGCGCTCAAGGTGAGGATCGCAGCCCCAATCGCCATGGCGCGGACCGTGTCGATCAGGTGGGGGAGGGTATCGGGGGGAAGCAAATCGGTTTTGCTCAAGAGCACCGTCGGGGCAATCCCCCCCTCGTAAGCCATGACGAGGTAGCGTTCAAGGCGGCGGGGGTTGAAGTCGTACTGGCAGGACTGAACGATCAACACCCCGTCCAGATTGGCCCCGATCATCTGAAAATCGACGGTTTTGCCCACCGCCTTGCGCCGCAAAGAGCTGCGTCGGGGGAGGATGTCATGCAAGGTCGCGGGGTTTCCGGGGCCGTGATCCTCCAGGCAGACCCAATCCCCCACACAAGGTAGATCGAGGCTTGAATTGCTGGTGAAGCGATACCTGCCGCTCAGGACTGCAAAACGCTGTCCCGCTTCGCTCTGGACGGTGGCCCGGTCCCGGTCGACCACGATGACCCGGGCGGGGATTAGGCCGGGTTGGCAATGACGTGCGAAGAGCTGCTCCCACTGAACGTCCCAACCGATGTCGCTTAGGTTGTACATGGCGCCTGGGCACTGTGGGATGTCATGGCCTACCCCCCCAACGTTGTGGATTAAATGGTCCGAATCTCCACCTCGAACACCCCCCCGATGACGGTGTATTCGTCCTCCCCCTTGAGCATCCCCGGCAACAACTTGTTGAAGAAGAAGATCTTCGCCAACGGCACCTGCGCCGTGAGGATGTAATCGCCGAATTCGTCGGCCCGTTCCCGGGTATCGGTGAAGGAATTCAGGCTGTTGAGTACCACGACCCGGTACCCCCCCTTCTCTTTGGCGAGCACCTCGTGCTGATCGACCCGGTTGACACCGCGATACAGGGTCAGATGGGTTGTTCCGGGTAGCCGCCGCCCCAGCTCGTATTGTCCGAAGGTGTACAAAAGATCGAGCTGCGCCTCTAAGGCGTTGGTGTTGTAGAGCCCCCGGGTGCGTTCTTCCATGTAGCGGCGGTAGGCGTTGTCGTCGGGGGAGGGGATCGGGGTTTTGTGGTAGCGGGGGATCAACCCGAAACGCGATTCGACCCACCCTTTGAGTACCGCCCCCTCCCGGCCGTCGCTGTCGAACGACCACCCCCGCACTGTGCGCAGGTAGTCGGCCTTGGCCCGGCTCTTCTTCATCCCCTTCTCGAACCCCGCCCGCTCCAAGTCGTGCAGCGCAAAGTGAACATCCATGTAGTCGAGGAATTGCTGCGCCCGCTCCTGAACCGTCTCCAACCTTTCGAGGCGGCGGAAGAGATCGGCGTGGGTTTCGGCGACCCCGTCGATCTCAAGCGGGGCCGGATGCCGTTGATAGGTCAGGCTGCCCAGGATCGCAGGGGGGAGATTGCAACGGTTGAAAGGCAGACGGGCTTCGGGTGGAAGGGGGGGATGCCGGGGTGTCGGGGTCGTGTCGGCAACCTTACAAGGGGAAATGTCTTGTCGCATTGAACACTGGACCAAACGGCGGGTATGGACCAAAAAAACCAACAAAAACAAAGACTAATTCATGTTGGCACGGGCGCTGCTCAAGGGGTTGGCGTAAGCGGTATCGACCATTCCCGGGGCCGCTGTTCGAACAACCGGGCAATCGTAAGCGCACAGGCGCTTCAACGCACCGTTCGAACACGCCCCCCATCGTTCAAGCCCTCATCGGGAGGAAACAGCCATGCGTCAATGCGCCATTTACGGAAAAGGTGGTATCGGTAAGTCCACCACCACCCAGAACCTCGTCGCCGCCCTCGCTGAGATGGGCAACAAGGTGATGATCGTCGGTTGCGATCCCAAGGCCGACTCCACCCGTTTGATCCTGCACTCCAAGGCCCAGAACACCGTGATGGAGATGGCTGCCGAGGCCGGTACCGTCGAGGACCTGGAGCTCGAAGACGTCATGCAGGTCGGCTACGGCGACGTGCGCTGCGTCGAGTCGGGCGGTCCCGAGCCGGGGGTCGGCTGCGCCGGTCGTGGCGTGATCACCGCCATCAACTTCTTGGAAGAGGAGGGCGCCTACGAGGGCGGCCTGGACTTCGTGTTCTACGACGTGCTGGGCGACGTGGTGTGCGGTGGGTTCGCCATGCCGATTCGTGAAAACAAGGCCCAAGAGATCTACATCGTTTGCTCCGGCGAGATGATGGCGATGTACGCCGCCAACAACATCTCCAAGGGGATCGTGAAGTACGCCAACTCCGGCGGGGTCCGTTTGGCTGGCCTGATTTGCAACAGCCGCAACACCGACCGCGAAGATGAGTTGATCATGGCCCTGGCCGCCAAACTCGGCACCCAGATGATCCACTTCGTCCCCCGCGACAACGTGGTGCAACGCGCCGAAATCCGCCGCATGACCGTCATCGAATACGACCCGACCGCCAAACAGGCCGACGAATACCGCGCCCTGGCCCAGAAGATGGTCGCCAACAAGATGTTTGTGGTGCCCACCCCCCTGACCATGGACGAACTCGAAGATCTGCTGATGGAGTTCGGTCTGATGGATGAAGAGGACGAAAGCATCATCGGCAAAGCCGCAGCAGAGTTGTGATCGTCCGCTTCGGCAAGTAGAGGTCCGGGGGTGGGAGACCCCGCCCCCGGATCGATACCGAAGGAGGTGCCCGAGGGCGACGAATTATCGCGCCGGGGGCGACGCTCCAACACGTTTTCTCCATTCCATGAGGCGTTCGTCCACGCATGAGTGGCGCGCCCGTCAGGAGGTTGCCATGTCCAGCATGTCCCGCGCCGAGACCGAAGCCCTGATCCAAGAGGTGCTTGAGGTCTATCCCGCCAAAGCCAAGAAAGACCGCGCTAAGCATTTGACGGTCAACGACTCCTCGCTTGAGAAGTCCAACAAGTGCATCACCTCGAACAAAAAGTCGCTGCCCGGTGTGATGACCATCCGTGGTTGCGCCTACGCCGGTTCCAAGGGTGTGGTGTGGGGTCCCATCAAGGACATGATCCACATTTCCCACGGCCCGGTCGGTTGCGGCCAGTACTCCCGCGCCGGTCGTCGCAATTACTACGTCGGCACCACCGGGGTGAACGTCTTCGGCACGATGAACTTCACCTCCGACTTCCAAGAAAAAGACATCGTCTTCGGCGGCGACAAGAAACTGACCAAGCTGATCCAAGAGGTCGAGCAACTCTTCCCCTTGCACAAAGGGATCTCGGTGCAGTCCGAGTGCCCCATTGGGCTGATCGGCGACGACATCGAAGCGGTGGCCAAGAAGACCGCTGCCGAGCTCGAAAAGCCGGTTGTGCCGGTGCGCTGCGAAGGGTTCCGTGGCGTGTCGCAGTCGCTGGGTCACCACATCGCCAACGACGCCGTGCGCGATTGGGTGCTGGGCAACCGTGACGACCAAGCGTTCGAATCGACCCCTTACGACATCGCGATTTTGGGCGACTACAACATCGGCGGCGACGCCTGGTCGAGCCGGATCCTGCTCGAAGAGATGGGTCTGCGGGTCGTGGCGCAGTGGTCGGGCGACGGCACCATCGCCGAGATGGAAAACACCCCCAAGGTGAAGCTCAACGTCCTGCACTGCTACCGCTCGATGAACTACATCTCCCGTCACATGGAAGAGAAATACGGGATTCCATGGATGGAGTACAACTTCTTCGGCCCCAGCAAAACCGCCGAGAGTCTGCGCAAGATCGCCAGCTTCTTCGACGAGACCATCCAGGCCAACGCCGAGAAGGTGATCGAGAAGTACAAAGCGATGACCGACGCCGTGATCGCCAAGTACCGCCCCCGTCTCGAAGGCAAGAAGGTGATGCTCTACGTCGGAGGCCTGCGCCCCCGTCACGTCATCGGTGCCTACGAAGATCTGGGTATGGAGGTGGTCGGGACCGGTTACGAGTTCGCCCATAACGACGACTACGACCGGACCATCAAAGAGATGGGCGACGCCACCTTGATCTACGACGACGTCACCGGCTTTGAATTCGAAGAGTTCGTCAAGAAGGTCAAGCCCGACCTGATCGGCTCGGGGATCAAAGAGAAGTACATCTTCCAGAAGATGGGCATCCCCTTCCGTCAGATGCACTCCTGGGATTACTCCGGTCCGTACCACGGTTACGACGGCTTTGCCATCTTCGCCAAAGACATGGACCTGACCTTGAACAACCCCTGCTGGGGCAAGCTCAAGGCCCCCTGGAAGAAGTCCGAGGAAGAGACCGGCGCCGAAGTCGCCAGCGCTTAAAGCACCGAAAAAAACGTGTAGGAGCGCCGCCCCGGCGCTATGCCCTCCCTTCAAGGGGGCAAAAAGCACCGGGCCGGGGCGGCCCTCCCGCAAAGCCCTCAAGTTTTCTCTTGTTTCCCGTTGTCCACGCATGAGTGGCGCGGGAAGGAGGCCGTCATGCAAAACGCCGAGAAGATCAAACCGTCGTATCCCCTGTTCCGGGATGCCGAATACGTCGACATGCTCGCTAAGAAGCAGGAGCAGTTCGAAGAGAAGGTGGACGCCGCCAAGATCCAAGAGGTCTTCGAGTGGACCACCACCACCGAGTACCAGACCCTGAACTTCGCTCGCGAAGCGTTGACCGTGAACCCGGCCAAGGCCTGTCAGCCCCTGGGCGCCGTCCTTTGCGCCCTGGGTTTTGAGAAGACCCTGCCCTACGTGCACGGCTCCCAGGGCTGCGTGGCCTACTTCCGCTCCTATTTCAACCGTCATTTCAAAGAGCCGGTCGCCTGTGTGTCGGACTCCATGACCGAAGATGCGGCGGTGTTCGGCGGCCAGAAAAACATGATGGACGGTCTTGAGAACGCCAAGGCGCTCTACAAGCCTGAGATGATTGCCGTTTCGACCACCTGCATGGCCGAGGTGATCGGCGACGACTTGAACGCCTTCATCACCAACTCCAAGAAGGCTGGGCACATTCCCCAGGAATTCCCCACCCCCTTCGCCCACACCCCGAGCTTCGTCGGCAGCCACACCACCGGCTGGGACAACATGTTCGAGGGGATCGCCCGCTACTTCACCCTCAACACCATGGAGGGCAAAGAGGTCGGCAGCAACGGCAAGATCAACATCGTTCCCGGCTTTGAGACCTACCTGGGCAACTACCGGGTGATGAAGCGGATGATGGACGAAATGGGCGTCGGTTTGTCTCTGCTCAGCGATCCCTCCGAGGTGCTCGACACCCCCGCCGACGGCTCTTTCCGTATGTACGAAGGCGGCACCTCGCTCGACGAAATCAAGGATGCCCCCAACGGGATCGACACCCTGTTCTTGCAGCCCTGGCAGTCGGATAAGTCTAAGAAATACGTCCAGAACACCTGGAAGCACGAAGCTACCGCCATTTCCATCCCGATGGGGCTGGAGGCGACCGATGAGTTCTTGATGGCGGTTTCCAAGCTGACCGGCAAGGAGATCCCCGCTTCGCTCGAAAAAGAGCGCGGTCGTCTGGTCGATATGCTGACCGACTCCCACGCCTGGCTGCACGGTAAGAAGTTCGCCGTCTACGGCGACCCCGACTTCGTGATGGGGATGACCAAGTTCCTGCTCGAAGTGGGCGCCGAGCCGACCGACGTGCTGGCCAACAACGGCAACAAGCGTTGGGCGAAAGCGATGAAGGCGATTTTGGATGCCTCCCCCTTCGGGAAAGAGACCCAGGTCCATGTCGGCAAGGATCTCTGGCATTTCCGTAGCCTGATGTTCACCAACAAGCCCGATTTCATGATTGGCAACAGCTACGGCAAATTCATCCAGCGCGACACGCTGTACAAGGGCAAGGCGTTCGAAGTGCCCCTGATTCGCCTGGGCTTCCCGATTTTCGATCATCACCACCTGCACCGGCAGACCACCCTCGGTTACGAGGGGGCGATGCAAATCCTGACCACCTTGGTCAACGCGGTGCTGGAGCGTTTGGACGAAGAGACCCGCGGGATGGGGACCACCGACTACAACTACGACCTGGTTCGCTAAGGTCTGCTGCATCCCGTCCCTCTGCTTGCAGAGGACGGGTTGTTTCACCGCCGGGGTTACCGCTCAACCCCGGCGGCTTCCGGTAGGGGGATTATTGCCCCTTCCCCCTGCCGGATTTTTTTCAGATGCGATACGCAGCCTCATGCCCCGTGTGGGGCTGCGTATCGCATCCAATGAGCAGAAATCGAACAGGAGCCCGCCATGCCCAGCGTCATGATCCGCCGCAACGATGCCGGAAAGCTCGACCTCTACGTCCCCAAGAAAGATCTGGAGGAGACCATCACCTCCATCGAGTTCGAGGGGCCCGAGAAGTGGGGCGGCGTCATCGAGCTGGCCGACGGCACCCGGTTTTTCGTAGAACCCCTCGATGGGGAGCCCAAGCTGCCCATCACCCTGCGGGCCACCAAGGCCTAATTACCGTCGTCTTCTTACAGAGGAAAATGTCATGGCCATGCAGATTCTTCGCGACGATTGCATCGATTGCGGCGTGTGCGAACCCGATTGCCCCTCCGACGCGATTTTTCAGGGGAAGGTCGGTTACGAGATCGACCCCGAAGCCTGCACCGAGTGTGAAGGGGCGTTCGACAAACCCAAATGTGTCGAGGAGTGCCCCATCAGCGGGTGCATCGTGAAGTTGTAAGGGTTGTTGTTGGACCGGTCCGACCGGTCCGCACCCCGTTTTTCCCCCGAATTCGCAGAGGAGACCCGCCATGTCCCTGACGCCTGAACTTGCCCTGCGTATCGGATTGGCCGCCCGCACCCTGCCCGACACGGAACCTGGGCGCTTGATGGCCGCATTGATCGAACATGTTGGTCTGCCGCTGACCCCCGAGAAACTGGCCGTTTTGAAGGTTAAGGATCTCAAAGAGGCGGCAGACGGCGAACTTGGGGAGTTGCCGCTGGATGATTTGAAAAAGGCGGCGGCCCTCCTGAGGGGCGAAGGGCTCCCCGAAATCGTGGTGGAGGAGGGGCTGCCCTCGCCCCAACCCTATGCCGACGGCGACATGCCCGGTTCGATCCGGGTCGCCATCGCCTCCAACGGTGGCGAACGGGTCGACGGCCATTTTGGCTCCTGCGCGCGCTTCTTGGTTTACCAGGTCGCCCCCGGACAGGCCCGTCTGATCGACATTCGCGCTACCTCCGCCATGCCTGATGACGAAGACAAGAACGCCTGGCGCGCCGGTTTGATCGCCGATTGCCAGCTGCTTTACATCGCCTCCATCGGCGGTCCCGCCGCCGCTAAGGTGATCCGGGCCGGAATCCATCCCATCAAGCGGCCCCAGATGGGGCAGGGGGGTCAGGTGATGGCGGAGCTTGCCGAAATCCTGGCCGGTTCCCCCCCGCCGTGGCTCGCCAAGGTGATGGGTCAATCCCCGCAGGAGCGCATCCGCTTTGCCCTTGAAGAGGAAGAGGCGTGATGACCCCCGAGGTGACTGAAAAGGTCGCTGCCGCTGTGACGCGCATCGGTTTGGCCGACGGTGAGACGACCCTGGCGCAGTTGCGAAGCGAATTCCCCGGTCTGCGCTTTGCCTGGTGCTGGGATGATGATGTTGGCTCGGGCAAGCCGGTCTGGGATTCCGACCTCTTCGCCCTGTACCTGTACGAGAGCGGGGATCACTGCCTGGGGCTAACCACCGATTACGCCTCGGCGGGTGGTTTCTTGGTCGCCGAGAAGGTCGAGGAATGAACCCCGACCCTGATAAAGGGGAGGGGGATCAAATCCCCATCGCCGATTGCACCGATTGCCCCCACCGCGATCTGCTGGCGCGGGGCGGCTGCCTGCCCGGCGACCGCTGCGTCAAGGTCGACAGCGGGCGGCAAATCGACCGTTTTTTGCGGCTCAACCGCGACCGGGCCGAGGGCTATCTGCACGATCCCTTCTGGGAACGCCGGGCGATTGCGGCCCGTTATGCCCCGGTTGAGTCCATCGGGTTTCTGGCGACAGATCCCGATGAGGTGGTCCGGCGTAGCGTTTCGGATCGTTTGAGCGGCGAGGCTTTGCTGGCGTTGAGCGACGACCCCGACCGCGAGGTCCGCATCACCGTCGCCCGCCATCTTCCACCCCAGTGGCTTGAAAAGATGGTCGAGGATCCCGACTACATGGTGCGGGTTCGGGTGGCCGAGCGGCTGCCCGCCGGAAGGTTGTTCCGCATGATCGCCGACCCCGACCGTCAGGTGCGCATGGCGGTGGCGGCCCGTTTGCCCGAGATGACCCTGCCGCTGCTGGCGGGTGATCCCGAGCCGGAGATCCGCCGCCTGGTCGCCTCCCGTATGGGGGAGGGCGATGCGGCGCAGATGTTGGGCGATGGCGATTGGGTGGTTCGCTTCGAGGCGGCGCAGCGGGCGCCGGTTTCGGCCCTGACCGCACTGCTGCACGATCCCGAACTTGAGGTTCGGGAGGTGGCGCGCAGTCGGCTTGATGGGGGGCTGGATTGATTTTGTTGGTTTTTGCGTTATATCGATTTGAATATAGCGCTTAGGTTTCGGGTGGATTCCACCCCCGTACCACCGCTTCGGCGGTTTTCGTAGCGCCGACCGTTATGATCTGGCGCATATAACGAGGAGGTCGTGATGAACCAACCCAAGGCCGCCGGTCGCATTTGGCTCGATCAAGCGGGGCAGGGGTATGCCGGTTCGGGACGGATCGACCTGCTTGAGGCGATCGAGCGGGAGGGCTCGATTTCGGCGGCGGCCCGCGCTTTGGGCATGAGCTACAAGGGGGCCTGGGATGCCATCGACGCGATGAACAACCTCGCCCCCAATCCGTTGGTGGCGCGCAGCGTCGGAGGCAAACACGGCGGCGGCACCCGGATCACCGCCGAGGGCAGACGGTTGATCGAGGTCTTCCGGGTCTTGGAGAAGGAGCACGAAACCTTTGTCGCCCGGCTCGGTGCCGTGCTCCACGCCCCCGATGCGGGGCAGGTGTTGGGTTTGATGCGAAGGGTTCAGGTCATGCGAACGTCGGCACGCAATCAATGGTTGGGAACGGTGGAGCGGATCGACGAAGGGCCGGTAAGCGCTCTGGTCACGGTGCGGCTCAAGGGGGAAGACCGGATTCAGGCCACCGTCACCCGGGAATCGGCCCATGAGTTGGGCTTACAGCCGGGGGTCGAAGTGGTGGCGCTGCTCAAAGCCCCCTTCGTCATGCTCGCAGCCGCCGACGCCACCACCCCCAAGGTCAGCGCCGCCAACGGGTTGCGCGGCGTCGTCAGCCGGGTGGTGCCGGGGGCGGTCAACGTCGAGGTCACCCTGAATCTGGACGGGGGCAACACCCTGGTTTCGGTGGTCACCCGCGACGGCCTGGCCGCCACCGGACTCAAGGAGGGGGATCGGGCGCTGGCGCTGTTCGATCCGGGGTTTGTGATTTTGGGGTTGGGGGGCTGACCGCATAGGCATCGCGCCGAGGACGACGTTCCTACAAAACCGACGCGTTTAATTCTTGCGGTAGGAGCGCCGCCCTCGGCGCGATGCAACGAAGAACCGGTAGGAGCGCCGCCCTCGGCGCGATTCAGCGAGGAACCGGTAGGAGCGCCGCCCTCGGCGCGATGCAACGAAGAACCGGTAGGAGCGTCGCCCTCGGCGCGAGCTTTTCAAGCCTGCCGCCCTTAAGACCGGGCGATTTCTCAGGCAAAACACAAAACCCGCCAAAGCAATGAAGAGAGAGCTCATGAAACGCAGCCTTTTTCTATCCGTAACGCTTCTGCTCACCCCCGCCGCCCAGGCCGACACGGTCAATGCGGCGGTGGCGGCCAACTTCGCAGCCCCGTTTGCCGCCATCGCCTCAGCCTTTGAAAAGGCGACCGGCCACCATGTCGTCACCAGCTCCGGCTCCACCGGTAAGCTCGACGCTCAGATTCGCAACGGCGCCCCGTTCGAGATTTTTCTGGCCGCCGACAGAGAACGTCCCGACCTCTTGGTGGCCGACGGCCTGGCGGTGACCGGTACCAACGCCCCCTATGCCATCGGAAGACTCGCACTGTGGAGCCCCAACCTGCGCGTCGATTCGGCTGAGGCGCTCAAGCAACCCGGCATCCAGCACATCGCCATCGCCAACCCCAAAACCGCCCCCTACGGTGCAGCGGCGGTGCAGGCGTTGAGCAGGCCGGGGCTGCTCGAATCCCTGCAACCCAAGCTGGTCCAGGCCGAAAACATCGCTCAGACCTTGCAATTCACCGCCAGCGGCAACGCCGAGATCGGCTTCGTGGCGCTGTCGCAGCTCAAAGGGCCCAAAGCCCCCGCCGGCTCCAATTGGGTTGTCCCCGCCGATTGGCACGATCCCATCGTTCAGTCGCTGTGTTTACTCAAAATCGGGCAAGAAAACCCTGCCGCCAGGGCGCTGCTCGACTTCATCGGCTCGGCGCAGGCGACTGCGATCATCGCCTCGTTCGGTTACGACACTCCTGAGAAATAACGATGGAAACCCTCGCCACCCCCCTCGACTGGAGCCCTGTCTGGCTGACCCTGAAGCTGGCGTTGGTCACCACCGCAGTGCTTTTGCTCCTCGGCACCCCACTGGCCTGGTGGCTGGCCCGCACCCGCCAGCGGATGCGCCCGGTCATCGAGGCGCTGGTGGCGCTGCCCATCGTGTTGCCCCCTACGGTGCTGGGTTTTTATCTGATCGTGCTGCTCGGACCGCACGGTTGGGTGGGGGGCTTTTGGGAATCGTTGGGGGGGGCGAGGTTGGTCTTTTCGTTTCCCGGTTTGGTGATCGGCTCGGTGATTTACTCGCTTCCCTTTGCGGTGCAGCCGTTGACCCAGGCTTTCAAAACCCTGGGGGAGCGCCCGCTGGAGGTCGCCGCCACCCTGCGCGCCGCCCCCTGGGATCGCTTCCGCAGCGTGGTGCTGCCGCTGGCAAGACCGGGATTTCTCACCGCTACTGTGCTTGCTTTTGCCCACACCGTCGGGGAGTTCGGGGTGGTGTTGATGGTGGGGGGGAACATTCCCGGCAAGACCCAGGTGATCTCGATTGCCATCTACGACCATGTCGAGGCCATGGAGTACACCCAGGCCCACTGGCTTTCGGCGGGGATGATTCTCTTCTCATTCCTGATTTTGCTGACGCTGTACGCCTTCACCGGAAAGAGCGCCCCCGAGGTGCGGCCATGAGTATTCAAGGGGCGTTTGCCCTCGACCGGGGCAGCTTCAGCTTGCAGGTCGATTTCGATCTGCCGCTGCACGGGGTGACCGCCCTGTTCGGCCATTCGGGCTCGGGCAAAACCACCTGGCTACGCTGCATCGCCGGGCTGGAGCGGGGCCGGGGTTCGCTGCGGGTGGGGGATCAATGCTGGCAGGACGACGCCACCGGTTGTTTCGTCCCGGTCCACCGCCGCCCCATCGGCTATGTCTTTCAAGAGGCGAGTCTTTTTCCCCACCTGAGCGTGCGGGAAAACCTGCTCTACGGCTGGCGGCGGATCGTCCCCGACCAGCGTCGGGTGGCGCTGGATGAGGTGGTGGAATGGCTGGGGCTGGCCCCCCTGATCGATCGCAGCCCCGAGGGTTTGTCGGGGGGGGAAAGGCAGCGGGTCGCCATCGGGCGGGCGCTGCTGACCAGCCCACGTGTGCTGCTGATGGATGAACCGTTGGCGGCGCTCGATGCACGCGCCAAGGGGGAGATTCTTCCGTATTTAGAGGGGCTGCATCGGCGCTTGCAGATTCCGGTGCTCTACGTCAGCCACGCGGTGGAGGAGGTCGCCCGTTTGGCCGACCGGGTGATCCGTCTCGACGGCGGTCGGGTTGTTGACCAAGGGGGGATCGCCCAGGTCTTGACCCGGATGGGGCGCACCCTGACCCCCAACGGCGAAGAGGAGGGGGCGGTGATCGAGGCGCGAGTAACCGCACATGACGAGGCCCAAGGGCTGACCCGGTTGCAGTTTTGCGGCGGCGAGCTGCTGGCGCCATTGCTTGAGGTCGAGGAGGGGGCGCGGGTGCGGCTGTGGATCTCGGCCCGCGAGGTGAGCCTGGCCTTAAGTCCCCACACCGACACCTCGGTGCTCAATATTTTGGCGGCGACCATCGAGGGGAGCGAAACGGCGGGGCCGGGACGGATGCTGGTGCGGCTGCGCTGCGACGCCGTTCAAGGGGGGACAACCCTGCTGGCCCGGATCACCCGACTGTCGTGGGACAAACTCGGTTTGGCTTCGGGGCAACAGGTTTTTGCACAGATCAAGGGGGTGGGGCTGGCGCGGTGAGAGGCCGCACCGACCGGTCGCGGCGCGATGACGCACAGCTCCGTGGTATTGGGTGAGGCCACCGATGCGGGGGCTTGCCTGCCGCAGCGGACAAACAAAAGGCCCGGCAAATTGCTTTGCCGAGCCTGTTCGAAATCGAGATGTTGCCGTGCCAACCGTTATGGGGTTTCGAATATAGCGATCAGACCCAAGCCGAATCCCAGGTGGAGAAATCCTCCAACCGCCGTGCGACCTGACGCTTGATGGGACGCAGCATCATTTTGCGGGCGATGTGCAGCACCTCTTGGTCGGGCCGTAGGCGGCGGTTGTGGTGGGTGGCGTTCCAGATGGGGTCGATGGTGTCGAGTTGACTGCGGATCGCCTTGGCCGAGTGCTCCTTCAACCGCCAGACCAAGGCAGGAAGCAGAACGGGATCTTTGAGGGCGATCAGCCAGTGCCGCCGGTCGGGGAGCAGCACCCACGACAGCGAAATCACCTGACCGCTGTCGTGCAGTGCGCGCATCTCGCGCACCACGTGCCGGGCGGCCCACAGGTCGGCGAACAGCGGCTTGCGTTGCTGCGTTGCGGCGGTGATGAGGTAGACCGTGGGTTTCGATGGGGTGCTTGCTGCGGTGGGCTGGGTGTTCATCGTCGCCTCCCTGGTGTGCCTACAGACGATGCTGCGATGAGCCATCCTGGCCCAAAGACAAGGGGAGGGGAAGGGTGATTTAGGGACCTCAATTAGCAGTCCACATCAAGAAGTGTCTCCAATTAGCTGGAACCAAAAACGTTTATCAACACCCGCCATGTGATCGAATGAGGAAAAAAACATGAACATGTCCAGTAAGTTAACGCTCATGGCCGGAGTCGGTATGTTCCTGGTGACGCCGCGCACCGGTCTCGCCGATGAGATCCCCACTTACCCCTCGGTGAAGATGTTTGGCTACACCCAATTCACCGGCACCTTCGCCTCCGCCGCGACCCCCCACCAGTTCGGGTTTGACCGGGTACGTTTTGGGGCCAAGGGGAAGATCGAGGAGGGGATCGACTACCGGATGCTGGTTGAGATGCTCAAAACCGACCAACCGACCAAGGCCAACACCACCAACGAGGCGCTGCTCGACGCCCAACTTGCCTACACCTTTGCGCCCGCCGCCAAGGTCACGGTCGGACAGGGCAAAACCCCCTTCGGCATGGAATTCAACACCTCGGCGGCCAAACTCGACGTCATCGGCTTCGGCATGAGCGGCAACGTGGTGTTCGATCGCGGCCTGGGGGTGATGGTCTCGGGGCGCAAAATCGCCGGGGGTTTGGGCTACGACCTGGGGATTTACAACGCGGGCGGTCGGGGCGACGGGACCTCATACAGCGCCGGAACCTTGGGCAACGACGATTTGGTGGTGGGGCGTCTGCTCTTCGACCTAGAAAAAACCCTGCACGTCGAGGGGGGTGTCGGCCAGGCGACGGTGACCGGGGGCGGCACTTATTCGGCCTCGTATGCTGCCGTCAAAACGGCCTTCGACCCCATTGAAATCAAGGTCGAATGGGATCGGGGCGTTCAGGGAGGCCGGACCACCACGGTGATGTACGCCCAGGTGTTGGGGAAGGTCGCCGAGCAGGTCGAGGCGGTGGCCAAGTGGGAGCAAACCAAACGCAGCGGGACGGGGAGCGACCTGACCGCCACCAACACCACCCTGGCCTGCAACTTCGCCCTCGATCCCAGCCACGCCGACCGGGTTCGCATTCAGGCCGCCTACGTTTGGGTGGGGGGCGACGCCGCCAGCATCGGCAGCGTGGTGGGATTCAAAAAGGGGGTGAAGGACGATTTGTTCAAGGTGTTGGTGCAAGCGGGATTTTAAGCCGGATCGGTGCGCCCGTGACGTAGGGTGGATAAGCGCAGCGCATCCACCGGCAGGGGATCGCAAGCCCCGGTTGTCGCCAACGCAGCGCGGAACGGGTTTCGACGAAGCTGCGGGTGTGCTGCGAGGTGGTGGTGATGGTGGTGGTGGTGGATGCGCTGCGCTTATCCACCCTACGAATCACCCTACGAATCCACCGGCCAATCCATCCGACCGACGGGGTCGGTATCAAGGCACCATAAAGCCCCCCACAGGGCAACCCGTGGGGGGCTTTTTTCAAGCGGCGATCCCTTAACTGCGGCAACTGGGATGGGAGAGATAGGGCATGGCGCCAGTCAGCGCTTCGAGGAAGGCCGTGATGGGGGGATTATCAGGAAATCGCATGACTCCCATCGTTGGCAGATTCGCGCATCAAGCAAATGAGCAGCGCACTGGTTCAAATAAACCGCTTGAACCCATGTTCTTTCCCGGTCATTGGGCAAGCGCGTAGGGCGTCATTGCGGGCCGGAATCCGGACTACAATGCCGGTATAACATCCTGGTCCTCATCCCGAACCCGCTTCAGGGTCATGTTTTTCCGCCCCCCCGAGAGTCCCCATGTTCATTGCCGTTGCCGTCAACAAATCGGACCAAGTCGCCGGCCACATCGGCAAATGTCCCCACTGGGCGGTGTATGAGGTTGCCCTTGGTGAGGCGGGGGAGCCGACGGTGACGTTGTATGAGCGGATCGAGTTGCCCAAGGCGCTGATCTTCCACCATTACCAGGATGACCAGCCCCATCCGTTGCTCGACTGCGTGGCGGTGGTCGGGGGCAGCGCCGGGGAGAGTTTCCAGCGCAAGATGGCGGCACGGGGATTGGAGACGGTGTTGACCGCCGAGCCCGACCCCGCCAAGGCGGTGTTCGATTGGCTGCGCGACGAGGTGATCCCCGCCAAACCCAGGCCGGTAGGGGGGCTGATCTGCAAAATCCGCGACGCTCTGAATCCCTCTTAAACCGAAAGACCACATGCGCCCGTATCGCTCGGGGTGGGAGGGGTTGCCTCCTCCCACCCTTGCAAAACCTGCGATGCGGCGCAGGGGGCCGATGAACGTCGGCGCCCCCGAACCCCCTTAAACCGCCTCGACCAACCCCTTACCCGCCGCAGCCAGAAGATCCTCAACCGAGGCGTCGATCACCTCGATGCCCATCTTGGCGCAGAACCGCTTTTCTTTGTCGTTGGCCCCCGGAATCAGGGCGTAGCCGGTCGGGCTCCCCGCGCCGTAGACGATGTCGGACATCACCATCCGTTCGGTGTCGCGGTTGAGCCGCAATCCGATGAAGAGGTACTGCTTGTTTTTGCGGTATTCCTTCAAAAACGAGGGGATGGCGAAGCCGCCCATCAGCTCGGTGATGTAATCGACGTAGTCGGCATCCGAGGCAATGAAGGTCGGCTCGGGGGTTGGGGTTCCCAACGGTTTGAAGAGGATCGGCAGGGAGGGGTCAGCCTCGTCTTGGTTGATCTCGGTGTAGCCGCTGCCGTCGTAGTGGTAGATCTTGAAGCGGTAGTCCTTACCGCTCATCCGGGCGATGCCGACAATCAAGGTGTGGGGGGTGGCCTTGTAGCTCTCTTGCAGTTGGGTGTCGCGGTTGATGTCGACCACATAGTGGGGTTTAAGCTCGGCGAGCCAGTCGTGCATGGGGGCCCGGCTCCACGCGGTGTTGGCGTAGGTCTGCACCAAAAAGCGCTGAATGAAACTACGCCCCTTCTTGAGCTCTTGATTCATGGCGGCCCGAGCAAATTCGTACATCAGCTTGGGGGCCATCGGCTTGCCGCCGTTCATCGCCAGAATCAGGGAATCGGAATCGGCGGGGATCGGGGCGCCGGTCTCGGCGTTGACCGAGCCGTTGAGCGCTTGGGCGCCGAGAAAGGGGACCAGGGTGCCGTTTTGCAGGCGGGCGATCAGTTCTGAAAGCGTTGTATCGGACATGGCGCGCTCCTGACGAGTGAATGGATGCCAGGGGTAGCGCAAGAAGGGGGCCATGGAGGAAAGCCCGTCAATACGGGGATTATTCCCGAGTTCTTACGTCGGGATTGCCCCCTTTGTCGTAAAAACGACAGGCCGGGTGGGGCGCTCGGGGGGGCTCCGGGATTTCCCCCGTGGTTTTTACATCCGCAGCGCCGCCTGTTTCAGCTCGGCTTTGCGCGCCGTATCAATCGCCCGCCAGTCGCGCCCCGTCGCTGCCCCCTCCAACCCCCAGAGCAGGTTGAGGGTCGCCTTGGGTTGGCGCTCCTTCACCATGCGCCACACCGTCACCACCCCGGCGCGGCGCAGATCCTCCACCGTCGCAATTCCCACCTCGGCCAGCCAAGTGCGGCTGGTGGGTCCAATGTTCAGCATGGCCGTTTCCTTCTCGATGCAAGAACCCAAATGGGCGGATTTATCGCGCATTCTCAAGCCAGATCCGGCGTGGCACCATCCCTCGAACCATAGTCGACACACGAGGCAAACATGAGACAGAGGGCGCGGTGGTTTTGGCTGGTGTTGGGGCTGTTTGGCGCCGCCGGGGCGGTCCAGGCGGATGAGGTCGAACCCCTGGCACCCCCCTCCAAGCGGATTGCGCTGGTGATCGGCAACGACCAGTACCGCTCCGTGACCCCTCTGCGCAACGCAGTGGCCGACTCCACCGCCGTCGCCAAGGCGCTGCAAGAGGCCGGGTTTACCGTGACCTTGCAGCACAACGTCGACCTTTCCTCCGTCAAGCAGGCGCTGCGGCAATTCAAGACGGCTCTCGCCGAGGGGGATGAGGCGCTCTTTTTCTTCTCGGGCCACGGGGTGCAGCTGGGCGGCGCCAACTACCTGCTGCCGGTCGACATCGTCAGCGACAGCGAAGATCAGGTTCGGGACGACGCGCTGGCGTTGCAACGGGTGCTCGACGACATGAGCGAACGTAAGGTCCGCTTCGCCTTGGCCATCGTCGACGCCTGCCGCGACAACCCTTTCGCCACCCAGGGGCGTGGCGCGGGCGGCCCCAAAGGGCTGGCCGCTACCCGGGCCGACAACGGCCAGTTGATCCTCTTTTCGGCAGGTTCAGGCCAGCAGGCGCTCGACAACCTGGGGGAGGACGACCGCAATCCCAACGGGGTCTTCACCCGGGTGTTCATCCAAGAGATGAATCGCCCCGGCGTCGAGGTGCACCAGGTGCTGCACAACGTGCGCAGTCAGGTGGTGCAACTGGCCAAGTCGGTGGGCCACGACCAGATGCCCGCCCTCTACGATCAGATGCAGGGCGGTTTTTACTTCCACACCTTGCAAGCGGGGCAGGGGGGGGAGGATGCCCCCGCCGCGGTGAAGGCCGAGATTCAAGCCTGGCAGGCGATTCAAAACAGCACCGACCCCGCCGACTTTCGCCGCTACGTCGAGCGCTACCCCAATGGCGCTTTTGTCCCCCTGGCCCGCATCAAGGGGCGCACCCTGGTGATCGACAACCGGTTCGAGCCCAAGATCGACATCTACACCGTCGCGGAGGTCGAGTTTGCCCTGGTGGAGATCCCCGGCGGCAGCTTCGAGATGGGTTTCACCCAGCAGTACCGCAACGCCGAGCAGCCACGCCACACCGTGACCCTGCCCCCCTTCCAAATGATGCAAACCGAGGTCACCCAGCGGTTGTGGCAGGCGGTGATGGGGAGCAACCCCAGCAAGCATCAGGGCGACGACCTGCCGGTGGAGCAGGTCTCTTGGCAGATGGCCCAGAGTTTTGTCGCCAAGCTCAACCAGATGACCGGTCAACACTTCAGCCTGCCCAGCGAATCTCAGTGGGAGTACGCAGCCCGGGCCGGAACCATCACCGATGCGTTCTGGGGCTCGGCGTATCTGCCGGATGAGAAGATCGGCCGCTACGCCTGGTTCAGCTTCAACAACGACGACCAGACCCATCCGGTGGCCCAAAAGGAGCCCAACCCCTGGAAGCTCTACGATATGGCGGGCAACGTGTCCGAGTGGTGTCAGGATGCCTACCACGAGAGCTACAAAGAGAGCCGAGGCAGGGGGGGATTGGCCCCCGACGACGGCACCCCTTGGGAGGCTAAAGGTTTGGAAAACTACAAGGTGGTGCGGGGGGGATTCGCCCATTTCTTGTGGCCCGGGCGGGGAGATATGACCTCCAGTGGCCGCGCCATGTGGTACGACAACCAGTCCTCACCCCGCATCGGTTTGCGTTTGGTGTTGTTGCCGCAGGTGACGCCATGAAGCTGGGACGATGGGGGGTCGGCATCTGGCTGATGGTGCTTGTGGCGGCGTTGGGTCCGGTGGCATTTCAAGCCGAGGCGGCGGGCAAACGGGTGGCCCTGGTCATCGGCAACAACCTGTACCGCAGCATCGCCCCGCTGCGCAACGCGGTGGCCGATGCCGATGCGGTGGCCCAAGCGTTGGCGCGGGCGGGGTTCCAAGTGATGGCGCTGCACGACCTGGACCGGGCCGCCATGCTCAAGGCGGTGGGTGATTTCAAAGCGGGGGTGGCGCCGGGGGACGAGGCCCTCTTTTACTACTCGGGCCACGGGGTCCAGATGGGGGGGGTCAACTACCTGCTGCCGGTCGACATCGTCAGCGACAGCGCCGACCAGGTGAAGAACGACGCGCTGGGGCTGCAACAGCTCCTCGACGAAATGCGTCGGCAACAGGCCCGCTTCGCCCTGGCCATCATCGACGCCTGCCGCGACAACCCCTTTCAGGGTAAGGGGCGCAGCATGGGCGGCGGGCGGGGTTTGGCCGCCACCACCCCCCCCAGCGGGCAGATGATCCTCTTCTCGGCGGGGGCCGGTCAGGAGGCGCTCGACCGGCTGAGCGAACAGGACACCCATCCCCACGGCCTTTTTACCAGGGTGTTGCTCGATGAGATCGACAAGCCAGGGGTGGAGATCCACACCCTGCTCAGCGGTTTGCGCAACCGGGTGGCGGCGCTGGCCGAGGGGGTCCACCGCGATCAGATGCCGGCGCTGTTCGATCAGATGCAGGGCGACTTCTATTTTCATCCCCTCGCCGACGAAGCGGGCAGGTTGGGCCCCGATCTCGAATTCTGGAATAGGATCAAAAACAGCGACGATCCTCAGGGATATCGGCAATACCTCGACCGTTTCCCCACGGGGGCGTTTGCCTCGCTGGCCCGAGTGAAGGCGGCCCAAGGGGGGGGCGCCTCTGCCACCCACAGCCGTGGGCGCAGCTACATGGTGGGTCAGGTGGTCTTCGAAATGGTCCCGATTCCGGGGGGGCGCTTCATCATGGGCTCCGACCGGGACTTCCCCTACGAGCCCCACCCGGTCGAGCTAGCCCCCTTTCAGATGATGCGCACCGAGGTGACCCAGGGGTTGTGGGCGGCGGTGATGGGAGATAACCCCAGCCGGTTCAAGGGCAACAACCTCCCGGTTGAAAACGTCGATTGGCGTCAGGTGCAGACGTTTGTCACCAGACTGAACACCCTGACCGGCCTGAGTTTTCAGCTCCCCAGCGAGGCGCAGTGGGAGTTTGCCGCCCGGGCGGGCAGCGCCACCACTTGGTATTGGGGTAACGATGCGCGCCAGACCGGCGATTACGCCTGGTACCAAGACAACAGCGACGAAGCAACCCACCCGGTCGGTTTGAAAAAACCCAACCCTTGGGGGCTCTACGACATGAGCGGCAATGTGGCCGAGTGGTGCCTGGATGCCTACCACGAACGGTACCAAGGGGGGGTGTTCGGCGACGACGCTCCCAGCGACGGCAGCCCCTGGCTTAAGGATGGGTTCAAAGATTGGAAGGTGGTGCGGGGGGGCTCTTTCAGTGACAAGGATTCGTCCGGGCACCCCAATGCCATGACCTCCGCCGCTCGCGGCAGCGCTCCCCCTCAGTTCAAGAGGGAAAACCGGGGGTTTCGTTTGGTCTTAAGCGGCGAATGATTATTTTCAGGCCCCCACTGACGTGGGCTCCAGGGATGGATCGCATCGTCCGCCGCTTCATGGGCCAGGGCTTCATCGACCTGGTTTACGAGGCAAACGTTTTCGAGGCTTCGCCATGCTGCGATGGGTAGGAATGGTACTGGGGGTGGGTTGGGCGCTGTCGGCCCTGGCCGGAGATCTGCCCGACAACATGGGGCGGGGGGTTCAGGTATCGGCCGCGGGCCCCAAACGGGTCGCCCTGGTCATCGGCAACCACCACTACCAAACCCTGGAGTCGCTGCCGGTCGCCGGGGCCGACGCCGAGGCGCTGGCTCGACGGCTCGAAGAGACGGGGTTTGAGGTGCTGCGTCGCAACGACCTCGATACCGGCGCCATGAAAAAAGCGGTACGCCAATTCAAGGCAGCGCTGTCGCCCGGCGACGAGGCGATCTTCGCCTTCGCGGGGTACGGGGTGGCGGAGGAGGGGGTCGATTACCTGCTGCCGGTCGACATCGTCGGCGAGAGCATCGACCGAATACGCGACGATGCCCTGTCGCTGCAACGGGTGCTCGACGATCTGCAAGACAAACAGCCCCGTTTCGCCCTGGCCATCGTCGACACCTGCCGTGGCAACCCCTTTGTGGGGGGGGCGACCGGGCTGGGGCATGAACGGGGCATGGCGGCGATCAGTGCTGGCAACGGACAGATGATCCTGTTTTCGGCGGGGGTGGGTCAGGCGGCGCTGGAGCGCACCGGGACCGACGACGCAACGGCGCAAAGCCTGTTCGTGCGGGCGCTGGTCGAGGCGATGGGGCAACCGGGTGTGGAGATCCGCCCCCTGGTGCGCCAGGTGCGCGACCGGGTGGCGGCGTTGGCAGCGCAGTCGGGGGGGGAGCAATTCCCGGCGCTCTACGATCAGGCCCAGGGCGACTTCTTTTTTTATCCCCCGGCGGCGGGCAGCGCGGCGGGCGTCCCCCAAGGGGTGGGCCCTCTGGAGCAGGAGTTCTGGGATGCCATCGCTCAGAGCGACGACCCGGCCCTCTATCTGGCCTACCTCGAACAGTACCCCAATGGCTTTTATGCAGAGCAAGCGCGGCAGAAGGGGGGGGTGCAGACGATGCCCGCGCGGGAACAAGAGCCCCAGGTCAAGGGCGAGCGTTTCACCGTGCGCGGCATCCGTTTCGAGATGGTCGAGATTCCGGGGGGCAATTTTTTCATGGGGGGCGACGATCTGTGGGCCTCCTCAGAACAACAGCCACGCCACGAGGTCGCCCTGGCCCCCTTTCAAATCATGCAAACCGAGGTGACCCAAGCGCTGTGGCAGGCGGTGATGGGCTACAACGAACAGGAATACAAAGGGGACAACCTGCCGGTTTATCAGGTGACGTGGCGGGATGCTCAGCGCTTTGCCGACAAGCTCAGCCAGATGACCGGCAAGCGTTTTCGACTGCCCAGCGAGTCCCAGTGGGAGTACGCGGCGCGGGGGGGGACCACCTCGGTCTGGTTTTGGGGCGACGATGAAAGCCAAATGCCCCAATACGCCTGGATTCCTGAAAACAGCGACAAACAACCCCATCCAGTGGCGCAGAAACGTCCCAATCCCTGGGGGCTTTACGACATGACGGGCAACGCCTGGGAGTGGTGCCAGGATGTTTTCCACGAAGACTATCGGGGTGGGATGTTCAACCGTCGACCCGACGACGGCAGCGCCTGGGAGAGCGAGGGTGTGGAGGATGAACGGGTGATTCGCGGCGGGGCGTTCGATGCCATGTTCAATCTCGATTTTCGCTCCGACGCCCGCAGCGGCAGGGACCAGGGGCAACATTGGGCGGGGGTCAGGCTGGTGTGGATCCCCGGCGAGGGGGGGGAGTGATGGGGATGTTCCACCGCGCTGCCGCATCGGTGCGCCCGGCTCGGCGGGCTCTGTGGATCGGGATGTTGCTGTTGGGGCTGGGCTCCTCGGCTCTGGCCGACGATCTGGGTCGAGGGGTGCAGATCGCCGCCAGCGGTCCCAAACGGGTGGCGTTGGTGATCGGCAACGGCCTCTACGACCACCTGGATTCGCCCCCGAGCGCCGTGGCCGACGCCGAGACCATGGCCCAAGGGTTTGAGGCGGCCGGTTTCGAGACCACCTTGCGACTCGATCTGGACCTGTCGGCCCTCAAAAGGGTGGTCCGGCAGTTCAAGGCGAGACTGTCGCCGGGGGACGAGGCGCTGTTTTTCTTTGCCGGACATGGGGTGCAGCTGGAGGGGGCCAACTACCTGCTGCCCACCGACATCGTCGGCGACAGCGAAGAGCAGGTGATGGACGAGGCGCTGGCGTTGCAACGGGTGCTCGACGACCTGACGCAGCAACAGGTTCGGCTGTCGCTGGCCATCGTCGCCGCCTGCCGCGACAACCCTTTTGCCGCCAAGGGACGGGGGCTCGGCGGGGGGCGGGGGCTGGCTCCGGTGGGGGCCGCCAACGGCCAAATGATTGTCTTTGCCGCAGGTTCGGGGCAGCGGGCCCTCGACCGGGTGGGGGAGGGGGACGTCAACCCCAACAGCCTGTTCGTTCGGGTCTTCGCCGACGAGATGGCCCGTCCGGGGGTGGAGATCCGCCAACTGGTGCGCAACGTGCGCAGCCGGGTGGTGGCGGCGGCCAAGAGTGTCGGGGCCGAGCAGGTGCCCGCCTTTTACGACCAGATGGAGGGCGATTTCTACTTCCGCTTGGCCTCTTCAGAGGGGGAGACCACCCGCACCAACGCCGCAGCCCAACTTGAAATGGCGTTCTGGGCCTCCATCGAGCAGAGCGACGATCCGGCCTATTTTCAGGCCTACCTGAAGCAATACCCGGCCGGATCGTTCGTCGATCGAGCGCGAAAAATGGTGGCCCCCCAGGGGGGGGTGTCGCGGCTGCCGGTGGGAGAGAGGTGGGATCCCTATCGCTTTGTCGTGGGGGGGGCGGCGTTCGAGATGGTGCCGCTGGCGGGGGGCAGCTTTACCTTGGGCAATAAGGAGCTCGACCACGCCGATTTGGTCGCCCAGATCACCCTTCCCCCTTTTCAGATCATGCGCACCGAAGTGACTCAGGCCCTCTTCAAAGCGGTCATGGGCAATCAAGGCGATTGGCCCGTGGGGGACGAGTATCCGGTCCTCATGACCTGGGCAGGCGCCCAGACGTTTATCGCCAGACTCAACACCCTGACCGGCCAGCAATTCCGTATACCCAGCGAAGCGCAGTGGGAATATGCGGTTCGGGCCGGCACCGAAAGCCAGTGGTTTTGGGGCCGCAACGGTCAAGAGGGGGACGATTATGCCTGGTGGAGCCAGAACAGCGGCGGCGAGATCCACCCGGTGGCGCAGAAAAAGCCCAATCCCTGGGGGCTGTACGACATGAGCGGCAACGTGCGCGAGTGGTGCCAGGACACATTCCATTTTTCATACGATGGGATCCCCCCCGACGGTTCCCCGTGGGAGGTCGACGGCGAGCGGGGCACGAGGGTTGTCCGCGGGGGGGGCAATCGCAGTCCCTACATTTCGTATCTTGCCTCCAGTTGGCGCGAAGCTGGCGATATCTCGACCGGGGCCGGTCTGCGCCTGATTCGCATGGTGGTCGCCACCGATCCCGTGCGGTAAAGGCCGCCACAACACTCCCCCTCCCCTCGGGGGGGGCTCCCCTGCATTGGCTTTCCCCCGACAATTGTCACATTCGCGACATCCACGCCGCACGACAAACCACGCAATAACAAACACTTGAGAGGCTGGCACACCCCTGGCAATAGGTGAGGTCGTTCATCGTATAGACGACCAACCGCCGGAGGCGTCATGAAACCAAGCGACATCGCCGTACTGCTCGACGAACCGGCCTGCACCCATAACGCCAAGTCCAAATCGGGCTGCGCCAAACCCAAGCCAGGAGCCGCTGCAGGGGGCTGCGCCTTCGACGGCGCCCAGATTGCCCTGCTCCCCATCGCCGATGTGGCCCACATCGTCCACGGCCCCATCGCCTGCGCCGGATCTTCGTGGGACAACCGGGGGACCCGCTCGTCGGGGCCGACCCTCTACCGCTTGGGCATGACCACCGATCTGACCGAGCAGGACATCATCATGGGGCGGGGCGAAAAGCGGCTGTTCCATGCCATCAAACAGGCGGTGACCGAGCACAGCCCCGCCGCCGTCTTCGTTTACAACACCTGCGTTCCGGCCCTGGCGGGCGACGACGTCGATGCGGTTTGCAAGGCGGCCATCGAGGCCTTTGGGGTCCCGGTGGTCCCGGTCGACGCCGCCGGTTTTTATGGCACCAAAAACCTGGGCAACCGCATCGCGGGCGAGGCGATGGTGAAACACGTCATCGGCACCCGGGAGCCCGACCCGATCCCTCCCGCCAGCGAGCGTCCCGGCATCACCGTCCACACCGTCAACCTGGTGGGGGAATACAACATCGCCGGCGAGCTCTGGCATGTGCTGCCGCTGCTCGATGAATTGGGGATTCGGGTGCTGGCGACCCTGTCGGGCGACGCCCGTTTTGCCGAGGTGCAAACCATGCACCGGGCGCAGGTGAACATGATGGTCTGCTCCAAAGCGATGGTGAACGTCGCCCGCAAACTCCAGAAGAAATACGGCACCCCTTGGTTCGAGGGGAGCTTCTACGGCGTGGCCGACATGAGCCGGGCGCTGCGCGATTTTGCTCGCCTGATGGGGGACGACGACCTGAACGCCCGCACCGAGTCGGTCATCGCTCGGGAGGAGGCCCGCATCGACGCCCTGCTCCAACCCTGGCGCGAGCGTCTGACCGGCAAACGGGTGCTGCTCTACACCGGGGGAGTTAAGTCGTGGTCCATCGTTTCGGCCCTGCAAGACCTGGGGATGACGGTGGTCGCCACCGGCACCAAGAAGTCGACCGAGGAAGACAAAGCCCGCATCCGCGAACTGATGGGCGACGAGGCGCGGATGATCGACGACGGCAATCCCCGCGCCCTGCTCGACACCTACAGGGAGCTGGGGGCCGACATCATGATCGCAGGGGGGCGCAACATGTACACGGCGCTCAAAGCCCGCATTCCCTTCCTCGACATCAACCAAGAACGGGAATTTGGCTACGCCGGGTATACCGGCATGGTCGAGTTGGCCCGGCAATTGGCCCTGGCCCTAGAAAGCCCGGTGTGGGAGGCGGTTCGCCGTCCGGCGCCGTGGGACGCCCGAGGGGAGGTCTCCAATGGCTGAAATTCTCAAAAGAAACAAGGCGATGTCGGTTTCGCCTTTGAAATCGAGTCAACCGGTCGGCGCCGCGCTCGCCTTTCTGGGGCTGCACCACACCATCGCGATGATGCACGGCTCCCAGGGTTGCACCGCGTTCGCCAAGGTCTTTTTCGTGCGCCACTTTCGTGAGCCGATCCCGCTGCAAACCACCGCCATCGACCAGGTTTCCGCCGTCATGGGGGGGGACGATTCGGTGGTGCAGGGTTTGGCCACCATCGCGGGCAAATCCAAACCGGCCTTGATCGGGGTCATGACCACCGGGCTGACCGAAACCCAGGGTTCCGACCTGACCATCGCGGTGAAGGAATTCCGTACCAAACACCCCGAGTTCAACACGGTGCCGGTCGTCCCGGTCGCCACCCCCGATTTCAGCGGCTGCCTGGAGAGCGGCTATGCCGCCGCCGTCACCGCCATGATCGCGACCCTGGTCCCCGAGAGGGCTGAGGAGAGGCCCGGCAAGGGCCCCGGCACGAGAAAACGGCAGGTCAACATTCTGGCCGGATCGTGGCTGACCCCCGGCGACGTTGAGGCTCTGAAAGAGACGGTCGAGCTTTTTGGATTGCGTCCGGTGGTGCTTCCCGATTTGTCGGGCTCCCTCGACGGCCACCTCTTCGAGCGGGAGTTCACCCCCCTGACCGATGGCGGTTTGCCGGTCGACGAGATCGCCACCCTGGGCGAAGCGGCGGCGACGCTGGTGCTCGGCGCCTCGATGAACGGGGCCGCAGATTTGCTCAAGCGTCGCACCGGGGTGCCCGATCACCGTTTCGACACCCTGCTGGGACTCGACGCGAACGACAAGCTGATGACGGTGCTGGCCGCCATCGCCGACGGGCCGGTGCCCGAGCGGCTGCGCCGTCAGCGGGCGCAGTTGCAAGACGCCATGGTCGACACCCACTTCATGACCGGGATGCGCCGGGCCGCCATCGCCGCCGATCCCGATCTGCTCTACGTCTTGTCGGATTTGATTGTTTCGATGGGGGGGGAGGTGGTGGCCGCCGTCGCCCCAGCCCGTGCCCCCATTTTGGAGCGGCTCCCGGTCGCCCAAGTGAAGATCGGCGATTTGCAGGATTTAGAGGTGCTGGCCCGGGCCGGTCAGGCCGAGTTGGTGATTGGCAACAGCCATGCGGTGGGCAGCGGCGAACGGCTGGGGATTCCGGTGCTGCGGGCCGGATTCCCGCAATACGACTGGGTTGGCGGCTATCAAAAGGTTTGGATCGGCTACAAGGGGACCCGTGAGGCTCTGTTCGATCTGGCCAATCTGCTGCTGGGGGTCGATCACCACGCCATTGCGCCGTACCGCTCGATCTACGCGGTGCGGCCGGGGGAGGAGGGAAGCGGTGACTACGGTGCGGCGGTTCCACATCCTGAAGTCAGGCACTGAGGCGGTCATGAGCACCGGCATCTTGGTGGCTTTTGCCTCGGGCGATCTCAAACACGTCGATCAGCACTTCGGTTCGGCGACCGGTTTTGCCCTCTATCGGGTCACCCCCGACACGGCGTTGCTGGAGCAGGTCATCCAGTTCGACGAAGAGGTGCAGGACGGCAATGAGAACAAGCTGATCCCCAAGATCGCCGCCTTAAACGGCTGCGCGGCGGTCTACTGCCAGGCGGTGGGGGGGTCGGCGGTGCAGCAGTTGGTCAAGCTGGGGGTGCAGCCGGTCAAGGTCTCGCCGGGCGCTCCCATCGGCGAGTTGCTGCAAGACCTGCAAAACGAGATGGCCAGCGGCCCCTCGGCCTGGGTGGCGCGGGCGCTGAGCAAGGTCGAGAGCGACAACGGTCGGTTCAAAACGATGGCGGACGAGGGGTGGGAGGAATAGCCCAACCGCCACCGCTGATAGGTCGCATAGGTCCAATAAGCCCTATAAGACCTATGTGAAGGCGTCATTCCGGGGCGCCGCAGGCGAACCCGGAATCGACCCGAAGCCGGGGACGCATCAAGTGGAGACAACGAGGTTTTGGTGAATTGCGGTTTCCGCGATGCAGCCCCGTGTGGCATTGAGAACCAAGCATTACCCCGGACCAGAGCCGGTTCATCCCTACACGCGAGGATTTACAACATGAGCGATCTGAAACTGGCCGTGGCCGAGAACGACCCCATTCTTGAGAGCGATTTCATCAAGGAAATCATCAAGCAGATGCGGGCGGTCGACACCTACGGGATGTACGACAAATGGGGCGCGGCGCGGATCGTCGACCCCTACGTCATCACCCCCGAGCGCAAGAGCGAGATCCCGGTGGTGGGCGACCCCGACGAGTTCACCATCGCCCGGGTCAAGGCCTTCTACAACGCCATCGCCAACATGATCGAGAAGGAGTGCGGCCTGATGGCGGTCCCCATGATCAACCTGACCCACGAGGGTTTTGGTCGGGTGGTCATCACCGTCGGCAAGCTGGTGGCGATGGACAAGAACCTGCGCGATGTCCACCGCTTCGGTTTCCCCTCCCTTTCGAAGATGAAGGACGAGGCCGACAAGGTCCTCTCCATCGCCCTGCAACTGATCGGCGATCACAGCAAGGTCGCCGGGCTGTAAAGCCCAGCCTCCCCTGCCGACTGTAGGCGGGGAGGCGCAGCGCGATGTTGGAATTCCGTCTTTGGAGACTTCCCCCTTCACTGACGGAATCGGTCTGGACGCGGGGTGGCCGCCGGGGTTTTCCGGCGGGTGCCCCGGCTGGCGGCCCCGCGTCCGGGCCGTACTTGTGTTCCGGGTCTTTCTGGGGATCGCAACCGCCCTGTGGGGCGGCCCGCCCAGGGAACCCGCAAAGGTTTGGCGCTGCGCCTGATCGAGCCGCCCCTGCTGCTGAGCAGGCGTGGTTATGAGGAATAACGCGATGAACGACGAAGAACTAAAAGCGCTGCAAAAAGAGGTGCGTAAGAAAAAGCGGATCGCCAGCGAGTGGGCCAGCCAGCTCCACGATCTGGTCGAGGATCGCTTGCCCGCCGGATTCGAAGAGATTCCCGGCATTGCCCAGTCGACCTACGACGCCTGCCAGGATTGGGCCGAGGCCAACGCTCGGCTGATCGCGGCGGGCGGCGGCCAGTAAATCGAGCATCCACCCCATCCCACTTGCACGAGGGTTGAACACTATGAGCGACGTGATTACCGGTATTACCCGTGGCGGCAGCGCCTGGACCCCGCAATTCATCAAGGCTGTCGACCCTGAAAACTGCATCGGTTGCGGCCGCTGCTACAAGGTCTGCCCCCGCGACGTCTTCGACCTGGTCGAGAAATCCGAGCTGGTCGAGATGGACGACGACGATTTCGACGATGACGACAACGCCATGGTCATGGCGATTAAAGATGCACTGGACTGCATCGGCTGCCTGGCCTGCTCCAAGGTTTGCCCCAAAGAGTGCCACAGCCACGCCCCGGCGGCGGTTGGGGCCTAAGTCGTGGGTCGTGTGGTCGATGCGGCGGGGGCGTTTGGCAATCTGCCAGCCGGGGTTGCCGACGTGGTGGCCCAGGCCATCGCCCTGCGCGGCACCGAGCCCGACCGCGCCGAAATGCTGATGTGGAAGGCCCAGGCCGCCGATCCCACCAGCCTCGAAATGTACGTGGGGCTGGCCAAGTTCTACCTCCACGCCGGACGCCTCAAACAGTCCCGCATTGCCCTTGATCTGGGCTACGGCGAGGCGTCGCGGCAGGGACGGATTTCGGGCGATTGGCGCGATCTGACCGCAGAGGAGCTGCGTTTGGCTGGGGATGTGGGCCGCAAGGCGCTGCTCTTCATGAAGGGGCGGGCTTTCATTCGCCTTCGCCAAGGTCATGTGGAGGAGTCATGGGCGCTGCTCGACCGCTTGGCCGAGCTCGACCCCGACGATGGGGTGGGGGCCGAGACGATTCGGGCTTTGGCGCGGGCCTGCGGACCTGAAGAGGGGGAGCAGGCCGAGCGGCTTGGCCCGGAAGCAGGGCTACGCCAGGCGAGTTAAGGGTGTGGGGTAGGGGCGCGGGGAAGATCGACTCTGCCTTCGCCGTCGAAAAAACCGGCTACCACGAAACACACGAAACCACACGAAAAGTGCGGCGGAACCTATAAAGGCGTCATCCCGTGACGGCGCAGCCGGACCCGGAATCCAATTTGATCCTCGGGACGCCTTAGTTTTGTGGTTTGCGCGATTTTTGGAGGGACGTGCTCCGTCGTGGCCGCCTTTGAATTTAAGACCGAAAGGCGGACGAGACGCAGCGTTTCCCTCCAGGGGGCCGACGCTTCGTTCGGCCGGTAAACAAAAGCCCGCTACCCAAAGCAAGGCGACCATTGCCGCCCCGAAAAAATGCAATATTTGTTGGAGCGTCGTTTTTCCACCTGTCCTGAGCCTCCCGTTCATCCTGAGCCTGTCGAAGGACGAAGAACCCGGAGGAGCGAGGGGACTGAAAACCAGCAAGAGCGATCCCATGCCCGACACCCATCCCCCCCGCATCATCCTGGCCCACAAGCAATCGACCAGCGGGCGCGTGCGCTTTTTGTTGATGCCCCACACCGGGGTCTGCGGCGACGACCCGCTGCCCGGCGGTGCCGCCCTGCGCGACGAAGACGAGGCGCAGGCGCAGGCGGTGTTGCACCATCCGGCTGCCGTGGCCAAAGAGGCGGCCGAGAAGCTGGGGTTGGTCCCCGGCGACATCGCCCCCGAGGCGGGATTCCACGAGGTGGTCGACACCGCGACCGGGCCGCTGTCGCTCTTTCTCGGCCTCTTCACCGCCATCGACCCCCCCTTCGCCGCCGCCGAGGCGGTCGAGGCCTGTTTCATCCCCCTGACCGAAATCCGGATCCTCCCCCCCATGGAGCAGGAGCTGGCACGACGGGCCTACGTCCACCTGATGGAAGGTTAATAGCAGCCCCATGCCGATCCGCCCCGCCACCCCCGCCAACATCCACGACATGACCGTGCTGCTCGGCCTGCTCTTCGCCATCGAGCAGGACTTCGCCTTCGACCGCGACAAGCACAAACAGGGACTCAAAGCGCTGCTGGATCACCCCGAGCGGGCTCAGGCCTGGGTTGCGGTGTGGGGGGGGAAGGTGGTGGGGATGGTGACGGTGCAGACGGTGATCTCGTCCGCCGAGGGGGGGGAGGCGGGGCGCGTTGAAGATTTGGTGGTCGCACCAGCGCACCGGCGCAAGGGGCTGGCCGCCAAGCTGCTTAACGCCGCTGAGGACTGGTGCCGCAACCGCAACATCGCCCGCATCGAGCTGCTGGCCGACCTCGACAACGCCCCGGCGCTGAATTTTTACCGCCGCAGCGGCTGGCGGCAGACCAATCTTGGGGCGTGGCAGAAGCGGGTTTAGGGGTGGGTAGCTCCAAACTAAGGCACAAAAAAAGCCTCCGATCAGGAGGCTTTTTTTGTGCTCGATGTTTTCATCAATAGGGCGATTTTCTATGAAAAAATCACCCCATTATTTCTTCGAACGACTGGCCGCATCGCAGGCCTTGGTGGCCCATTGAATCAATGTTTCGGCCTCTTCTAATACCTCGGCTGGGGTCTCGTAAAAATTGAGTTTTCGGCTGCCATCTTTGCCGTAGGTGTACTGAACCATCCCTTTTTCGATGAAATCATCGACGTTGCCCGCATCGACCCTCAGCCAGAGCGACCCGTGTTTGATTTTGGCAAATGCGGCCCCGTTTCTCAGCAGCGCCGTCCCTCCGAATTGGTTGCTGGTTTCAAATGTTCCCATGCTGCTGAGTTGATCGAGCACAAAAGCTGTAAACTCTGAATCGACCGACATGTTGGACGCTCCATTAGATGAGAGGGCGTTCGAGCATAGATAATGGCTCGAATGGATTGGGCAGATAGAATCTAGCATCGCGGCGGCGTTCGTGTCGCGGTTCAGATTAGATTGGCGAATCAGATTGACGGGTCAGATCGGGGGCTCCCGCCCGATCCAAAAACGTATCGTTCGAGCCCACCGCCCTAAAGAGGGTAAACCCGATTCGGATCTAGGCGTCGCGGTTGGGGCCGTTTCATCAAAACGGTTTGCATTCCTGAACGATTGGATATCATCAGATGTATTGAAACATCTAGAGGTATCAATAGGAATAACCATGGGCCGAAAAAAGAATTACGACCGCGATGTGTTGATTCAAAAGGCGGTAGAAATATTTCGAGATCACGGTTTTGCCGGGACCTCGACGCAGATGCTCGTTGAAGGTCTTGGGGTGAACCGTTTTAGCCTGTACGCCGAATTTGGCAACAAACAGTTGCTGTTTGAGGCCGCGCTCGAACGTTACAATCACAAGGTTGTGCAGCGCAGTTTTAGCCCACTGGAAGGGGCTGATGCGGGTGTCGAAGAGATTCGTACGTTGCTTTCATTTTACGCATCGGCGGGCGAGGGTCCGGCAGCGGGTCGGGGTTGCCTGTTGTGCAATACAGCCGTTGAGTTCGGCCCGGTTGATCCCACCGGCGCCGGGTTGATCCACGGCTATTTCGAGCATATTTCTAAGGCCTATTTAGCAGCATTGAGCAACGCCCACCGAAAAGGTGAGCTGCGCAGTTCAGTTGCACTCAATGAAGAGGCCGACTTCTTTACCGCTTCGACCCTTGGATTGTTCGTTTTAATCAGAGCCAAGGCCGCCCCAAAAACCATCCAAAACGCCGCAAAAATAGCGATGGACCACCTTGAAGGGCTCCGCGCTTCAAGCGATTAAGCGCTCGACCCCCCCCCCCCCCCCCCCCCC
>Ga0210006_1000300_pt1 | contig 40445 bp, 44 predicted proteins | sample CryGey02umfilter_2_FD_185452 | JGI IMG/M metagenome (GOLD analysis project Ga0210006, IMG submission 185452) | Groundwater microbial communities from aquifer in Utah, USA - Crystal Geyser 4/10/14 0.2 um filter (SPAdes) (version 3) | ecosystem: Environmental > Aquatic > Deep subsurface >... | reverse complement strand
AGGTAAAAGATCCATCCGCCATGTCCGAAGTTATATCGTATGCTTTATCGGATAATGAGCCTGTTTGTTTAATTTGTTCCGGAGTAAGGGTAATTTCCTCGATTTTTATGTTGCCTACAGGAGTCGGGAGTTTTGTGAATGTTAATTTAACCCCACTATTTTGAAGAGCAATATACTCTTTATTAATCTCAACTTTTTCAAAAGTCCAGGGTGAAGGAGTTGGGGTTGGAGTGGGTCCTGGAGTAACTATTGGTTCATTTGTTGGTGTTGGTGTTAATTCTGGAGTAGCAGTTGGAGTGGGGGTGACATCGGGAGTGATTTCTGGTGTGGGAGTGACTGTTTCAGTAGGAGTAGGCGTTACCTCGGGTGTTGGGATGACATCGGAAATGGTGGCTGACGAGGTGGAGTCTTCTGCGTAGACCGGTATGACCGATAGAGGATAAATTGTTTGAAGGAGGAGACTAAACGAAAGAATAACAGAAAGTAGCTTCCTATGAATCTTTTTATTCATTAATATCGAGATGATCTCACTAATAACAAGTTATGTCAATATATGTAACATTAATTGTTACATTAATGACCCAATCTATTTTGATTTTATACCTTTTTTGGATAAGTGATGCTGAGAGGTGCGGAGTAGACTGGTTCGACGGGATTTTTTTGACCGTTGACCGGAATGGCCAACGCAAAACCAAGGGCATTGGCGATGGTGACGCCGATACGGGTGCCTGTGAAAGAACCTGGACCACAATTGACCTCAACCTCGGTGATATCTTCCTGCTTGAGATTTTCTTTTCCCAAACAGGAAAGGAGAAAACTAAAAACGTCTTGATTGCGAGGAGAGTCGACGCGATTCACAAATTCTTTGTCGCCCAGACGGACGATGACGCGGGTATTGTCGGTGGAGTCTAGATAAAGTTTCATTAAGTTCGGATGAAGCTATTAGAAATCAATGTTGGGATATGCACTAATCACTTTTTCCAATAAGTCGGGGTAGTCGAGCATTCTGAGAGCCTCAACAAATAACCTTTGGTCAGACATCTGGCCGTGGTGATGGGTGGCTTCAGGATTTAGGTCGGTGCGGAGGACCCCGTAGAGGTTTATTATTCCTCTTGGACCACCTTCGATCTTACTCAGATCTATACCCGCCGGTCCGGCAGTGTATTTTGCTTGACTGGTAAATACTTCAGACGTCACATCAGTCTGAGCTGCACGCTCTAGGGCACTCCGATAATCATCATTATTGATAATTCCTCCCAACTCTAGATAGCGCGAATAACTAATATTGTGACGGGAACCAGTTTCTACTTCAGGTAGTAATGACATATTTGTACCTCATTATATACTCGGGTATTGTCTAAAAAAGGCCGATATCAATTTCTCTTTCGTAAACGACTTTGGAGTCGGGACTGAGTTTCATTTCCTAATCTGGTATTTTGGAGTATTTGCTTATAATTTGTTTAGCAGATCTATCTATAGCAATGATTTTATTGTTCTTATATCTCTCTTCTATATATTTCTGCAGTTCAGAAACCGACATTCTTATATCCTGGCCGGACTTGGGGTCTATAAATACGATTTCTAATTCTTTACAGGTAACTTGTTCCAAATTAATAGATACAGCAATGTCTTCAAGTGATTTTAGAAAGTAGTGTTCAAGTGCAAAACTCATTAGATCCTCATATACTAACTCGTCGATCTTTAATATATCAGCCACAGCCTTTCTATAATTCCAGGCATCAATCTCTGATTCCATGTCAGCGCGCTGCACCTCGAGTAAGGCTATTATCCGATCCTCATCTGACTGGGCTTCTTTAAAAGCAATATATGAACTTTTTCCTTTTTCAGTATTTGTTTTATCTTCAGGACTCAATATGTGTCCGCATTCGTGAGCGAACGCGACTTTACCGAAAAGGCCGTATCTTTCAATGTTTTAGGGATCCAAATAATATCTTTACTTTTAGAAAATTCACCTCCTCCAAATGAATAGATTATTTTTGTTTCTTTTGGCAGGGCGTCGTTAAGCACAAGGTTTTCACTGGTTATCACCTTTAAAAGGCTCTCATCACCTGAGGCTGAAATATACAAAGGATGGTCGTCTATGTTGGGGTGGGCTTCAATGTAAGTTGTTATCAAATCCAAGACGGCGTCTGGTTCGGGAGAAGCTTTCTGATTTTCTTTTAATTGAAGTGATAATTCTGACAGATCTGTAGGCATTTATTTATTTTTTATGATTTTTATTTCACGTTCGTTTTCGGAGGTGGCGTGAAAAAATACATCGACACGTTTTTGAGGAAGGATGTCGACAAACTTATCCGGCCACTCAATGATTAAGAGGTTGGTAGGATCAGTCCAGATTTCTTCGACATCGAAGGCCTTTATCTCCTGGACCGAGTTGAGGCGATATAAATCAAGATGATACAGGGTTTTGATGACCGGATGACTGGTGATGGGATATTCCCTCATGATAATAAAGGTGGGCGAGACTAAACGTGGAATCTTGAAAAAAGAAGCAAAGCCTTGAGTAAAAGTGGTTTTCCCTGCAGCAAGATCGCCATACAAACAAATGGTCGCACCCTTATCCAATCCGGAGGCTAGGTGGGCAGCTATTTCTTGGGTTTCCTCGGTGGATGAACTAACAAAAAGCTGTTCCATGTTGGGAGTTTGATAATAGAAATAGAAGCTAAGACCAAACCAAGAGAGTCGATGCCGATATCACGAAGTCTGCCCGTGCGGTTTGGGATAAACAGCTGGTGGATCTCGTCGGAAAAGGAAAAAATGAGTGAATATAAAAAAGCTTTGGCAGGGCTTTTCTCTCCCACAGCCCGAAACATAAAGAACATGAGGACGGTATATTCAAAAACATGGGCGAGTTTCTTGGAGAGAAAATCTTCGGTGACCGTACCGTTCATCGGTAAATCCGACTTGGAGGACATCAGAAAAATGAGGAGCATCCAAAAGACGACCGGTAAATATCTAAGAATAAACTTCTTCATAGTAGGTATTCTAGTCGTTCCGGTGTCTAAAATACAGGACACCTCCGGCAAGTGAGGATATGATAACGCCAAAGATGAAAGTGTATTTTGTGGCAGAGTTATTGGTTATTGGTTCAGGGTTCAGAGTTGTTGGTTCGGGAGAGGGATTTATGACGGAAGAGGAAGTGGAGACACCGAGGATAGATGAGGGGGAAGAAGTTGGGGAGTTGTTGGTTGTCGGTTGTTGGTTCGAGGGAGATGGTTTGGGAGGTAATGTGGAAGTGGGTTTGGTTGGAGTGGGGGTCTTGGTTGGTGAAGTGGTTGGAGTTTGAGTGGAGGATGCAGTGGGGCCAGATGTCGGGATCAGGCTAAGTATCGGGCTGATCTCGTAGTCTTCACCCGGAGAAAAATGGTGTTGGTCGGACCAGTCCGAGTAACCTGCCTTGGTTAGTTTGGTAGTGTGCGGTCCAAGTTCACAAGAGACCTGTTTGTCGTTGTCGCAAAAACAGCCTTGGCAAAACTCCAGAGTTTCCCCGTCTTCGTGATGAGTATACAAATTATCAATATAGATTTTTACTCCGGTAAGTGGTTGATTATTTCCGTCTTTCGCCGGATTGATCTTATAAATAGAGTTAGCCGGTGTCGGTGATGGCGTTTGAGTCGGGGTGGTTGACTCGGTAACCGTGGGAGACGCTGTCGGATCGGGAGATAAAGTAGGAGTTGGTGTGGAAGTTGGGCAATAATCGGTAATTATTTCACCGTTCGTCGTCCCTTTGGTGTTGGCCAATAAACGATCGTAGATGTTTCCCCCGTCGGGGATCCTGGCTATGGATCCGTCCGTTCCCGGGAGACAAACTTCGCCTTCGTAACCATAACGGATAGTGTTGATCGGGTTTCCCAGGTTGTCCTTTAAATAGATCGTGTCCCGGTCGTTATTTAATCTTTGATACTTGAAAAAGACGTAATAGATACCCGACCCGAGAGTAGTTCCCGATGGAATGGTAAAAAAATCACCGGCTTCGTCCGCGACTATCCAGTCCGAGATATCAACGACCTCGGAAGAGTACAGCTCGATCCAGTCGGATCTATTCGGAGGGTTAACGGAAAACTCATTGATAACTACCTGGGCAAAAATTGTAGGGGGAAAGGCTAGATATAGCAAAAAAAGAAACAACACGGGTAGGATCTGTTTCACTTTATACCAACTATAACAGAATGGAGGGGTATATAAAGAAAAAGAACTCCTTGCGGAGCCTTTTTCCGATTTACTATTGCTAGTATCTCTGATCGAAAACTTGCGTTCTCGACTGTTTATAGTTATATTCCCTTGCAGGGTACATGTCAAGTGGCAGTCTTTTCCAATACAAGATGAGCCCCAAATGAGGTTTGACAGGGAACAAATCCGGCTTATAATACCGGTAGTTAAAGACCAGTGTGAGGCGAGATTTACAGTTAGGATAGGCCCGGCCAGTTTACCGGAAAACCGAGTCCGTTTCCGCCCACACGGTCCGACAACTAGTACGCAGTGCGACTCCGCGCCCGGGCTTTCGGCCCGATCCCACCTTCCGGTGGGAGAAGTTGACAAAGAAGTACCGCGTTTGAACCGTATTATCGACTGGTTCAAAAAGGTGCCCTCCACTGGGGGGGTGAACTTCTGAAGTCAGCTGTCGAGCCTCTCGTGAAAACGAGAGGCTTATTTTTTGGGCTTATTGAACGTGAAGATAGAAACTGACTACCTCATCGGGATGTTCGATATAGACAATGTGAATGGTACTAGAACCACAGGCCTGCGAAGACTTAAACAAGGTTCCGTCGGCCGGAGCACGGATAACATCACTGCTAGTGGATACCATGTCATAGCCCGTGTGTTTACCACCGGAATATTTGTACCTCCAGGAATAGGGCGTACTCCCATAAAATTGAGTGAGGCGGACAGTGTCTTCCAACGGCCAAGACCAATTACCAGAGCCTACTTTAATATCTCCGCGATTATCCTGCTCGTCTTTGACTGTTTTGGCAGACAAATATTGGCCGGGGTTGGTCCATTCTCCTTTTTTTCTAATTTCAAAATGTAAATGTTTGCCGGTAGAACAGTTTGGATAGCCGGAATTACCTGTAAGTGCGATCGGGTCTCCCCTTTTTATTGGACCAACCTTGATACCGGAAACTAAAGCCTTTTCGATGGCTGCTTTTTCATCTAACGCTTGCTGCAATAATTGTTGGTATTTTTTTTCGTTGTTTTGGGTGTCTAGAAGCATGGCCTGTTTTTCTTTTAACAATTGGTTTTGAGATCTTTTTTGAGCCTCTAGTTTGTTTTTAAGTTTTTCAATTTCTTGTTGCTTGGTGACCTTAGTCTGTTTCCGGAGATCGTAATCTTTACGGGAATTTTCCAGCTCCTCGAGGATCATTTGATCCTTCGCCTTGACCGAATTTAGATATTTTAGTTTGGTGAAGTAATCACCGACTGAGTCCGTCGAAAAGATAAGATCCAGGGGAGTGACACGTGACCGACGGTAACTTTCCCGAACCCGAGCAAGATAAATCTTGGTCAACTCAGCCATGGATTGGTTTACAGTATCCAAAACTCCGCTTAAAACAGAGATTTCTTTTTCTAACGAGGCAATTTGGGAGATGGTCTGGTTTATCTGTCCCCGGATGAGATTAATTTTGGTATTGAAGACGGAAATTGCCTGCTTGTGAGTGGCTTCTTCATCACTCAGCATTTGAAGTTTCTGAGCGCAAACATCAATAGAGACGGCCGACCCATCACATTCGATAGCCCTGATTGTGCTTGCATGTAGAAGAAATAATAGAAAAAAAACGAAAGCTATCTTTCTCATCTTGATCTCTTGACAAATCTAGCGGCGGCAAAAAGGCTAGAGATGAGAGACAGAATTAAACCAAAAGCCAGTAAACCAACTAAGAGGAAAAGGTTGATCCAATAAGGTATGGGGAAAGAAATGACTCCTCCGAGTCTTGGTGCCAGAAAAGGTGTGGAATAAAGGAGAGCGATATAGCTAAGGGTCCAACCGAAGAATGCTCCCAATAAGCCGTAGATTAGAGATTCGGTAATATATGGCTTGATGATATAGAAATTTTGAGCTCCGAGAAGCTTAAGGGTGCTAATCTCTGTCCGTCGGCCAGAGATTTTCATGGAAATAATAATCATAACAGTCAAAATACAGACAACTGTCAGAGCAATAATGAGTATCAGTCCGGCACCACGAATAGCGTTGGTCCATTTGGTGAGCTCAGAAATGACGTCCTGGGGAAAATCAATCTCCTTTTTCCCCTGAGGTGTAGCACTGACGATGTCCGATTTTCCCAGGATAGAAACAATGGTGTTGAAGGCGCTAGGATCGGAAGCTGTGATCTCGACACTGGCCGGAAGGATGTCGGCAGTGACAATACCCCAGTCCGTAACTGTTCCCAATAATACAGGGTCGTTACCGACGCTTTTTTTGTAAATCTCCAAAGCATCTGTCTTGCTGATGTAAATTGCATTTTTGACACCCTGAGTAGAAGTCATGTTGCTAATTAGACCGGCTACCTGGTCCGTAGTGTGGTCGTCTTTGAGATAGGCAATGATTTGTGGTTTGGTTTCGAAATTTAGAAGAATAATATGAGAAGCGAGGGTTACTAAACTAAAAATACCCACCACAAAAAGAGTCAAGCTAATAATAAAAACGGCAGACAGTGCTTGAAAGGGCGCGCGACGGATATTTTTGAGGGCAGTGTTCATAGGATATTTATCGTTTTACATTTAACATTTTATATTTCCTTGTGTGGAGTGTGATCTCTCAACTTCGCTCGAGATGACGAGGCGGTTTTGGTATGCCCAATTTTTTGTTCTGATTTGACGGGGGGTTTGCCCTCCTTGCCGGCGGGCAGGCCATCGACATCTGAAATTATCTTACCCTTTTCTAGGTGAATGTTACGATCCGGATTTAGACTGATCAGGGTAACATCGTGAGTAGCCAAGATCACGGTGGTACCATCATCGTTAATTTTTTTGAGAAGATTAAAGATTTCGATGGAAGTATCTTTGTCGAGGTTGCCTGTGGGTTCATCGGCGAATAGAATGGCCGGCTCGCAAGCGATGGCTCGGGCGATGGCGGCTCGCTGAACTTCGCCACCGGATAGTTGACCGGGAAATAAATGTTCCTTACCGGGTATACCAACCATTTTGAGTAATTCTGTAATCTTTTCCTGAATTTTTTTGCGGTTGTATCCGCCAATCTCCAAGGCGATGGTGATATTTTCACCGATGGTTTTATCCGGAATTATTTTGTAGTCTTGAAAAACGAATCCTACTTTTCTCCGGATCATGGGGATATTTTTCGATTTTATCAGATTCAGATCTTCACCATCGATAACTATTTTTCCTTTAGTGGGAAGAAGGTCACGAATGAGTAAACGCCCTAGAGTGGTTTTACCGGCTCCTGATTTACCGGTGATGACGACAAATTCTCCGGGTGAGACGGAAAAATTTACGTCATTCAGAACGACATCACCGTTCGGATATGATTTGGTGATGTGAGAAAAATCAATCAAGGTTGTATTCGTACGGCTAATTATTAATTATAACTGTCGATGTGGAGTGAGATTACTTCGGCTCGGGTACGAGACTCGCAATGACAGAGGCTTACTTTGGTAATGGCATGTTTAGGTTTTCAACCTTGACGCGACCGACATCCATAAGCCAACTAGCCTTTTGGCCTTTGAAAGTTTCTCCCCAAACGGTAATCTGGTGGCCCACCAAGATATCCAGATCTATAACCGAGCTGGTCATGTAGACTGTTTGAGAAGGACCGCCGGGGCGGACCAACTTGTGTGTACCCTCCCCATTAAGACCACCTTTGTCTAAGACGCCAGTGGCTGTAGTGTTAAAGGCTTTTTCGTCAGCAGAGCCGTAGATATCGCCGACCTTGACTCCAGATAGAGGAACTTCGGCTTGAATGTTTTTCAGATCTCCAGATGTTCCTCCGGCCGACTTTCCGAATGCGGAAGTTTTTAGTGTGGCTCCAGTGTAAAAGCCAATAACGGCAACAAAAACAAAAATAATGGCTGTAACAATGTTTGGTTTAGTGATCATGCTTTTGTTAATTATTTTTGGCTGGTAGACTTGTGGATCGTCTGCCTTCGAGATAACTGGGTCCATTCGGTCTAGATCGATTGTCTTTATTTCCATGACTTATCTTATCAAATTAATTGGAACTTATTTATATAGATTGCCACGCTACGCTCGCAATGACGGGTGGGGGGGGAGATGGCCACGTCGTATTGCGGGTTTAATAAATCAAACTCCTACTCCTCATAATAATTGGTTTTTAAGAAGCGAAGTGTTTTAACTCGGACTCGATAAAGCCATCCAGGTTGCCATCGAGCACTGAATCCGGATTGGTCTCTTCGTACTCGGTCCGTAGATCTTTAACTAGTTTGTAAGGATGAAGCACGTAAGATCTGATTTGATGTCCCCAGCTGGCGATAGTGGCACTGCCCTTGATTTTGTTTAACTCTTCTTGTCTCTTGGCTTCCTGAATCTCCCAAAGTTTCGACTTAAGAATTTGCATGGCAATTTTTCTGTTTGCGTCCTGATAACGCTGAGTCTGACATTCAACTACGATTCCTGAAGGGACGTGCTTGATACGAACAGCCGTACTGACCTTATTAACGTTTTGTCCCCCAGCACCGCTGGAACGGCTGGCTTCGAACTCGATGTCTTCGTCACGGATCTCAACCTTAGCTTCTTCGGGCAAAAGAGGGGTGATCTCGACTCCGGCAAAAGAAGTTTGACGGAGTTTGTCGGCATTAAACGGAGACTGACGAACTAAGCGATGAGTTCCCTTTTCGTTTTTTAGATATCCATAGGCGAAACGCCCGTGAATGATATAAGAAACCGATTTGATTCCTGTTTCTTCGCCCGGCAAATACTCAATCGTTTCATAGCTCCACCCTCGCTTCTCAAAGAACCGAGTATACATTCGGCTAAGCATGCTGGCCCAGTCCATAGCTTCGGTACCACCTTGCCCGGCCTTGATGGAGAAAACTGCCTCTGACGAATCGTATGGACCAGACAGAAAAGTCACTAGCTCGATCTTTTCCACACTACTCAACAAGGTTCGATAGAGAATCTTGATTTCTTGGTCCAAACTTTCATCTGCCGAATCTTTAGACATCTCGATAAGCTCTTTGAGATTACGAAGGTCCGTGATTAGTTTTTCGACCGTATTGATCGTTTCCCTAATACTGGCCATACCAGACATAACCGACTTGGCGTGGTATTCATCAGACCAAAGTTCCGGTTGACCGGATTCGAAAGTGAGCTTTTCCAAATCCCGGCGTAATTCCGGTAAATTGAGCTTAGCCACGATATCGTTAATTCTCTTTTTTAGATCGAGGATATTAATTTGGTTTTCGTTCGCCATGATTGAATTTTATCCTAAATATCTATTACGAGTTTCTCAATCCCGATCTGGTGAGGAACATCCAGGTATTTAGGGATTGATCCAACCAATGGCACCGGCAATGGCGGAACCTATTCCAGGGGCAATCCAAAGCATTGGCTGGTGCTGATCTAACAATTTATTCTCGATCATATAACGCCAACGATTTAGAGTGGTAGCCGAACTACCATTTGAATAGCCAGCCTTATCCATCAAAAATGGTAATTCCGGCTTATCTAAATAGCGATTAGGGTTTCGGTAAAGTAATTTGGCAATGCGATCTACGACAGGTTTACTAGCTGGGTGCATAATAATGTTTTTACCTTTTAACTGGTTCAATAAATTCTTGTTGCCCCATTCATCGACTAGTTCAGTTATTACTTTAGTTGTTTTGTCGCCGAAGAAAAAACCTGTAGCCATACCATCCATATATACAGCAGATCCATTATCCGGAGTGGGTATTTTAAGAAACGCACCCTCAGAAGAAAAATTAAAAATTTCATCACCATGATTCGGAAATTCGTAGTAGTTTGGAATGGGAACTCGAGAGCTTGAAAATTCGTCAAAATCGTACATACTCTTTAACTGAATAACTCCTCCATCTGGTTGAACGACAATCTTTTTGGTATCTAGAACAAATTTTGAGGGTTCAAAGGCCATGAAAGTATTGGCATCCCCAAAAATACTTGGGAAAGTTATGGTTTCCGGAGACAAAAATTGATTTTTATCCAGCAATAAACTTAGCGGTTCTAAAGCTCCGATAACGATTCTGGCGTCATGTAGTGAAGGATCAGACAAACAATCTATAAAAGCACCCACAGCTCCGGCACACGCATAGCGATAAGAACGAGATGTTACACTATTTTCGGAAATACCCATTTTGTGCAAAATCGCTTTATTGATAGTAGTGGGTAAAAAAGCTGAAGTATCTAAAAATAAATCGAACCCATCTTCCCAACCTTTAGCCTTGAGAGTTTTGGCTAATAAAATGGACCCAATTTCAGTCACCCTTTCGAGTGCTCTGGGGATATCAACCTCACGACCCGGAAGATTGGAAAAGTATCGAGTGGTAAATCCAGTTGCTGTGATGGCTCTTTTTACAGCATCGACCTTTGATTCATCCAAACCAAGTGATAGCGCAAGATTTAACAAATCTTGATTTTGAATTGGTTCGGCAAAAGGATGACCTACTATAGTAAGGGCCTCGCCATAGTGAGTAGGTTCTCCAATCTCACTTTTATATTTTTCTAACTCTGGACTATATAAATCGCGTTCCCTATTTATTCTGAACATTAATCAGTTTACAACTTTTTGAATCTACCTAAAGCTAATTCTTTGGTTTAGAATACATTAATGCGTGTGATTTTGAGGATCAAGAGATATTGGTGGCTAATGCTTCTCGGTTTGTTGGTCGGTGGTGGTTTTATGTGGTGGCGAAACAACCAAGTGAAGGAACTGAAAACCAATACTTACACGGTGAAAAAGCAAGACATTACCGAAACTCTTTCACTTTCCGGAGAGATTGATGCCAAAGAAAAGGCCGACCTTAAATTTCAAACTTCCGGACTATTGTCCTGGGTAGGTGTGAAAGAGGGAGATAGAGTCAAAAAATATCAGGCCCTGGCTTCGCTAGACAAGAGAGAGCTAACCAATAGTCTGAACCAATATATGAACTTATTTATGAAAGAGAGATGGGATTTTGAACAGGGAGTAGACGATCACAAAGACTGGCAGACAAGAGGAATGACAGATGCGGCACGAGACGCGGTCAAAAGAACACTGGACAAAAATCAGTTTGACCTAAACAACGCGGTACTGGCCTTTGAGGCAAAGAGCTTGGCCATCAAATTTGCTACCATTTTCTCCCCCTTCGCCGGTATTGTGACTAAGGTAGATGTCCCACAACCAGGGACAAATATAACCCCAGCAGGTGCTGTCTTTAGTATTGTGAATCCGGACAGTCTCTACTTCTCGGCTACTGCTGACCAGACAGAGGTTCCTTCTCTCCAAGCGGGAATGACAGGAATTGTGGTGCTGGATTCTTTTCCGGAGCAAGAATTTAATGTCTTGGTAGAAAGAGTCGGTTTTATGCCAAAGACGGGTGAATCTGGGACAGTTTATGAACTAATTATTAATTTCGATCCCGGAGAATCAAGAGAGGCAATTAAAATTGGTATGACGGGTGACCTCAGCTTTGTTTTGAAAGAAAAAAAGGGTGTATTGGCCATCCCAGAGGCATATATCCAAAAAAAGAATGGTAATTTATTCGTGACTAAATTAATTCAGAGCCAACAGGAAATAACCAAGATTGTTTCGGGGGACACAATCGAAGGAATGGTGGAGATAAAAGAAGGACTAAATGAAAACGACGTCATCTATAATCAGCCTTAAGAATGTCTTCAAAGAGTATCTACTGGGAGATGGCTCGGTATTTTTAGCTCTGAAGAATATCAATTTAGAAATTCACCAAGGAGAGTTCTCCGCCATCATCGGACCTTCAGGCTCTGGCAAATCAACTTTGATGCATATGGTGGGACTGCTCGACAAACCCAGCCGTGGTGAAATTATCGTAAATGGAAAAGACATCTCGGGACTAGATGATAACCAAACTTCAACACTTCGTAATTCTTATGTTGGATTTGTTTTCCAGCAATTTAATTTATTAAATAAATTAACTATTAAAGAAAATATTCTCCTGCCGGCGACGTACAGCCGAATCAAACCGGACTTCGATGCGGAAGAACGAGCAGAAATGCTGATGGAGAAATTTGGTATTCTTTCTAAAAAGGATTCCTTTCCAAATAGAATTTCCGGAGGACAACAGCAAAGGGTAGCCGTGGCTAGAGCCCTCATTATGAAACCACAACTGGTATTGGCTGATGAGCCGACTGGAAATTTGGATCACAAAACCGGTAATGAGATTATTGACTTGTTTGAACAGCTAAACACTAACGAGGGCATTACCATTGTCATGGTGACTCATGAAATGGAGATTGCCGAAAGAACTCGAAGACAAATTCGGGTACTAGACGGTGAAATAACCAGTGATAAAAAAAGATGAAAATAAACGGTACCTACCAATTGTTGTCCTCTGCCCTGGCCGACTTCAAAAGAGACAAGGTCAGAACTGGCCTCACCTCACTTGGGATCATGATTGGAGTACTATCGGTAGTCATGCTGATCGCCTTGGGTCTGGGACTAAAAAATTATATTCAGCAACAGTTTGAAAACTTAGGCGCTAATCTGGTAATGATTTTGCCCGGTTCTGGATTTTCCGGTGGAGGCCCTGCCGGTTTAGCCGGGGGAACGGAGTTTGACGAAAAAGATATTCGGAGTATACAAAAAATTGATAATCTGAAATATGTGGTTCCGGTATACTTCCGCTCTATCACGATCTCAAGTGCCAACGAAGAAAAGACCGGTTATGTGATGGGCGCCAATGAACAGATATTTGAACTAATGAACGTGAACACGGTCGCCGGAAAACTTTGGACTAAAACGGACCTAGGTAACAGGGCGAAGGTGGCAGTCCTTGGTTTCACCAAAGCAGAAGAGCTTTATGGCAAGGCAGAAGACGCCTTGGGTAAGACAATTCGAATTGAGTCAATGAGGCTGAAAGTAGTAGGTATCGCCAAGAAAACCGGTGACCGAGAACAAGATAATGCGGCTTTTATACCGTACACCACCACCTTTGGTTCCATGAATCCCAAGAAAACATTTTGGGCGATATATTTGGGAATACCTGAAGAAAAATATGTGGCCGGAGTCAAAGAAGATGTGGAAAAAACCTTAACTAAACGTTATGACAAAGATAAGTTTTCGGTAACAGAGCAGTCCGAGATTCTGTCGACAGTAAATCAGATCTTCGGCATCATTAACTTAGTCTTAATTGCCATTGGATCTATTTCTTTGATCGTTGGCGGAATTGGGATTATGAACATTATGTATGCCACGGTCACGGAGAGAACTAGGGAAGTAGGTATCCGAAGGGCACTGGGGGCAACCAAGAAAGATATCTTGTTCCAGTTTTTGACCGAGTCTACACTGTTGTCTTTATTCGGAGGGGTAGTTGGTCTTTTTTTGGCAATAGGTATCGTGGCAATTGTCCGGAATTGGTTCCCGGTGGCCATTAATTTGTTCGCGGTAATTTTAGCCTTGGGTGTATCAAGCGGAATTGGGATATTTTTTGGAGTTTTTCCGGCCAAGAAAGCTGCCGACCTCTCTCCCATGGAGGCCATCCGATATGAATAAAACTAATCACTCGTGATGAGTATCTCCATGTAGGCAATGGAATAAATTAAATTCGCAAAAGGTTTAATAATTAAATTTTTGTTTAATTTATAACCAAAATTTTTTTTATTTTTCGTTTCTGGATAGAGACTGTGTTTTATATTCGCATAAGCCAATCCGTAATTTACCTCTGTGTTTGAGTAGGATTTTATTTCAAAAAGTGTTTGTTGCAAATCATTAAGAATATTTCCTATGAAACACTTATATAAAGGCATATATTTTCCCCTAAGTATGCTAATAAATATTTTGATCGCCTCTTTTTCTCTTAAATATCTTGGTTTAGACAACGGGATTATCTTACTTTGAAAATCTTGTAGGACTGAAATAACATGAGACAGTTCATGAATGAGATCTAATGTCTTATGTGTATCATTAAACTTGGAATTTATCGAAATTATAAAGGTATCGTCTGTAGGATAATATCTCATAGACGAACTCGATCCAGGTTCAATCTTGATTTTATCCTTATATTTTTTTAGAATTTCGAACGTGTTTAGAATGTTCTCTATTACATTTTGATCCAGAATTATTTTTTGCTCATTGTTATCACATAAAAAACATGGCGTGTAAAAGTCATCAATAATTTTGCTTTGGTTAATCTGGATATCAGAAATACTTTTTTGACAAAAAACAATTAATTCACTTACTTTCTTTTCAAATTCAACAAAAAGAGGCTTTTTAATTCCTTGTTTATCTAAAAAAGCATACACATAATTTGAATAGCCATTAGACTGAGCATTATCATTCCTATTTGAGATTAAGTCTCTATACAATTTGTCAAATCCTTTCAAATCCTTTAGTGAGTTCAAAAATTTATTTTTTTTATTAAAGGACATTAATTTATTTATCTCGCTTGAAATCTGATCTATTCTTTCCGGTGGAATTTTGTTTAAAAGAATAAACAATGGGTCCGACTTTGAGATTGGGAATGTTGTTTTTTGGGCTAGTAGTATTGTAAATTTTTCATACAACACATACTCTTTGTAAGTTTCGAGGTCACAAGTCTTAGGCTCAGCTAGTCTTGAGTGTATTTTTTCTAGATCTTTAATTACTTCTTTAGCAACATTAAGAAATTCCTGATTATCGATAACTATATTTCCATTAAACTGTGGTTTGAGTTTATCTAGAATCTCACCAACCTTGATTTCTAATGATACTTTTTTTGACATCATGTTTTTAATTATAAAAAAAGATGGGAAATTAATCCCCATCTATGCGAACGACGTGGTTATTCTTCGTTTGATGTAATGACGTTTTCTGGAGCTTGACTACAACCCGCACCGGTGTTTGAGGTGTTTTCAAACTGGAGACTGTTTGTAACTGCCTCTTGTGGTGTGCTAGATACAATCCCATTGGCGCTTACATAATAATCTCGCCCAATATCTTCCAAATCTTTAGGATCGGGATTAGCCATACAACCTCCTTTCTGTCCAATGTGCAATGTAAAGACAGGTTGATTGTATCACAACGGGAAAACCCAGCAGTCTTGTGACGATATTGAATACCGAATATGATTAAAACTGTCATCTTGTTTTGAGGTTGCTATAATACATAACATCGCTCGCTAAAATAAGAATGGAGGCTAATAATGGGCATCAGTGGTGATTTTGGTGGAGGTGGACCACCTGAGATGCACGACCAGGATTATCACGAAGACATTCCTTCCTTCCCGCCTGATCTAAGCTTTTTGTTTCTCCCACATGTTATTATTCCGCTGATATTGTTGGGAGTCTTTATTTGCTCTGTGTTGCGTTTATTTGTGGGAATTTAAAATTATCAGCACCTCCGAATGGGGGTGTTTTTTTGGAAATGGGATAAATAAGAATCTGAGGAATATAATCTGGATCATGAAAGAGATGTGGGACCCAGAAGGAGATTATTGACAGCCATTATGAATCCCGTATTCGCCAATAGTTACCGTATAAAGTCTGGGGGTGTGATGCTGATCAAGGAGATTATTGAAGTGTGGTAATTTTGCGGGCTAGAGTGACATTTTTCAGGTTGGGGCCTTGCTTGTTGTCACCCGGAACTTCGAGGATGAGGGGTAGATGAAGGAGTTCTTTTTGATTGATGAATAACCTTAGCCCCGCAAGACCGATATTACCTTCTCCAATATTGGCATGAAGATCACGGTGGGAATCCAAGTCGGAAGCACAGTCATTGAGATGCAAACAAACCAGTCTGTCTAAGAGATTCAGATCTTTCAATTCCTGAGTCAATTCTTTGATGGCCGAGAGACTTCTCAAATCAACCCCGGCAGCGAAGAGGTGGGCCGTGTCCAGACAAATTTTTAACCGAGGATCATTTGCTTTTTTGAGCAAGTATGCAAGTTCGGAGAGAGAACCTATTTTGCCGTTTTGACCGGCGGCGTTTTCCAGTATTAGGTCGCAGTCTTGCGTCTCACCCAGAACCCGCTGGATGACCGCTACCAACTGATCTTTGACCGTATCAAAGCCCACACCCAGATGAGAACCGATATGAATAATCACTCCGGCAGAATGAATAAGAGCACCGTTTTGAATATCGGCCACCAGAGAAGTGGTTGACTTCTCGAGTAAGCCAGTATTTGAGGAAGCAAGATTTAATAGATATAGAGCATGAATAAAGACCGGTCCGAAATTGTTTTGCTTCACTCCCGACAAAAATGCCCGAACTTCCGCGTCGGCAAATGGTTTACGGAACCAGAGCCTTGGGGAACCGGCAAAAATCTGTAAACAGTTTCCTCCTATCTTAACGGTATTGCCGATAGCGTGAGGAAGTCCCCCAGAAATAGAAACGTGACCGCCAACAAAGCGCATATTATTTTTCCACGATTTCAATACTTTTGATGAAGATATCGGTGGAGGGTTTATCTCCGGCTGTCGTGGGTGCGTTGACAATGGCGTCGACTACTTCTTTGCCTTTGGTGACTTTGCCAAAAATGGTGTGTTTGTTGTTGAGCCAGATGGTAGGAGCAACAGTAATGAAAAACTGAGAACCGTTGGTGTTTGGCCCCGAGTTGGCCATTGCCAGCATATATGGCTCACTAAAGTTTAGGGAGGGATCAAACTCATCTGCGAACCGGTAGCCAGGATCACCCGTGCCGGTACCAAGCGGATCTCCTCCTTGAATCATGAAATTGACAATTACCCGGTGGAAAATAGTACCGTTGTAAAGCGACTTACCGGAAACCTTCTGACCTGTTTTTGGATCGGTCCAGTCAACGGTACCCTTAGAAAGTCCGATGAAGTTGGCGACAGTCTTGGGAGCCGCTTGAGGAAAAAGTTCAATGGTAATCTCTCCCTTGCTGGTTTTGATAATGGCGGTCGTTTCGGTGATTTTAGCTGATGGTGTAGACATGGTTGTAGGTGTTAATTCGGGAGTATTAATAATGGTCGGTAACGGGGTAATAATAGAAATTTGCGGATCGGATAAATTGATTGACGTTGGCCTGGCTGAGGGGGAAAGCTGACAGCCAGCTAAAAATAGAGCGAATATGATCGGAAGAAGTTTTTTCATTGATCAATTATATCGAAAAATCTATTTTACCGGAGGAGATCTTTTCCAATATTTCTTCGGCTTCTCTTTTGCGAATTGGTAAATTGTGATCGGTGGCGATGTCTAAAGATAGTTTGATGGTGTCTGTGGCTTTATCTGGATTATTTTCAATGGCATATATTTTGGCCAAACTATTCAAGCAACCAGTTTCCCAGGTCCTATAGGCGCCTACGGAGGGGTCACCGGTACGGATGTCGTCTAGAGCTTCTTCTATAATATTTTTACCAAGTTCCTTTTCACCTAAAAGATATTTTATACTACCAATGTGTGCTTTAAGATTACCTTTCTCCGGAATGCCGGCAGTAGTGATGGAAAAAGCTTTTTCAAAATAAGGCAATGCAACTTGGGGCTTATCATCCATAAGCAATGCATCTCCATAACAACGATAAGCGATAGCCACAACTCGGCCGTCTAAATTAATTAGATTACTTTCTGCCACATCGAGAGCCCCTTTCGCAAAGGAAAGCGTGAGTTGACGGTAAATTGGTGAGTTGTTCGATCTAATTAAAATTTTGTAAATCAGGCTCTGGCCACCCAAACAATGGATTAAGCCAGTTTGGTCGCCGTTCTTAATCAGATCGATAAGACATTCGGTATATGCTTTAGCAGAATCGCCATATTTCTCAGCTTCTCTTAAATCGTTGGCTTCTGACAGTCTTTTTTCCATGATGTTATTCATGAGTCTATGATAACATGAGTCTAGTATGCAGATGCCTATAGCTGTTGGGGTCATAGTTGCAATTATTTTTTTGGTGGCTTTTTCGGAATGGTTTTACCACATGGTAGAAGGCTGGGGGGAAATCGTATTGGATGATGTCTATTACAAATATAGGATCGTGGGAGTTTCGGTTTTTTCGATGGTAATTATCAGTATGACTTTTTTTGGCATGGCTCTCGTGACGGAATGCCCGAATGAACAAAGAGAAGGTGTTTTTGCCCGATTGCGTTGTGAAGAATATTTAAAAATAAAGGCGGGAACGGATAAAATATTTCCGCAACGAACTGTTGAACCAGCCACTCAACCTGAGTAATAATTATTTTTTGGAAAGGAGTTTTTCTAGACCTCTGAGAGCTTGATCGACCCACTTCTCCAGAAAAAAACGTTTGTCTTTTTTTAGGTTTGAGTGGCAGTAAACCTGCCTGTCGGCAGGCATGGCTGGATTCCACCAAGCAGAGGTAACGATCCAGTCACTCCCCTGCCGTTTGACGGCCGCTACGATTTTATAGCCCTGAATGACTTTGATGTACTGATGAGAATCGGTCGTAGAACTGGCTCTAATCACGTCAGGAAAGCGAACGGCCCGATTGACCCAGTCTGGATTTAATCCACGTTGCTGAAGACGTTCCCGAAGATGGGTCGTCCAAATAACCTTAGCCATTACTTGCTGAGATTGACGAGATCGGGATCCTCATGAAGAGGATTGATGGGAGAAGCGGGTGGTAATTCCACAGAAATTGAAGCCGCTTCCTCAGCCGCCGGAGGTGACGCCGATATCGGGCCAGGAAGTGAAGTGTCTGACAAAGGTGCCGGTACAACATCAGCCAAATGGATACCAGTGTCTGTCACAGGGTTTTCCGAAATAACAGCTTCGGCGGGAGTCGGAACGGCGGCAACCGGTGTAATGTTTTCGATTTTCTCCGGATGAAGATCGTCGGAAGTACTAGCACCTGGTGTAATGTCGATGACACCAGGAGTAATCGGTGAGGCGACGGGGGTAATTGAAGCTGGCGTTGTTTGGGGTATGCCAGTTTGAGGGGTAATCATATCAGGATTGAGATCGAGTCCTATTTGGGGAGAGCCGCTGTCGTTCATATTGTTTGGGTTGTTAATATTTTTGATACTGATATCCGGAATAAGGACATCTGGAGATAAGTTTATAACATATTCGACAATGGACGCAATCTCGGTCGGGTCAAGTGCAGTATCCAGGTTCCTGGTAGCCCCTTGTTTCTCAAAAAGTCCGGTTTTGAGGAGTCCAGGATATATTCCCATCACCCCGATCTTGTCTTTAACAAGATCTTTTTGGAGGCACTTGGTAAAACCAGTAATTGCCCATTTGGAGGCAGAATAAATACTTCTATTTTCTTTGGCATTAAGCCCATCCTGAGAAATAATATTGATAATTCTCCCCTGTTGGTGAGATTTCATTGAAGGAAGAACCGCTTTGGTGAGAAAAATAGTTCCCAAGGTATTGACACTCAAAACTTCCTGGATTTGATTGATGTCATTATCCTCCAGATTGCCCTCCATCCAGATACCGGCGCTGTTAATAAGAACATTGATCTCTTGATATTTTTCCAAAACTGTCTTCACGGCGGCAGCTAAGGAAGAATAGTCGGTAACGTCGGCAAGCACAAAATCACAACCGATCTCTTTAGAGACGTTTTTCAATTTTTCCTGATTATGAGAAAGAATAATTACCTTGTTTGCCGGTGTGAGTTTGGTGGCGATAGCCTTTCCCAGTCCATCACTACCACCCGAGATTAAAATATTTAACATTTTATATTTTCTATTTTACATTTATAACGAAAGGTATCTAAAAGGTTTGAATTGGTTGAGGAGGCAGAGGTGCCCTCGGGGGAAGAATCACAGGCGCACGTCTGCGCTTTGAATCAATATAATTACTAATACCAAGCGCCATAATTATTACCACCGAAAAGATCATCAGACCACTAGATACACCAATGTATATTTTTCTTTGGTCCCTTGTAAACCGTGGGGTTTTGTCCTCAAAACCACTAATTTTGGAATTTGTTTCGCGAAGATATTGCTGTACGGTAGGATGATCTGGGTACATAGAGCTAACTTTTTCAAATTTAACTTTGGCAGGCTTAAAATATGAGATCCAGTAATTGTCGAGACCGCTTTTCCAGGTGTCGTAAGTGCTGCCGATCTCTTCCGTGACATTGTTCTTTGCCATTAGATCCTTGAGATCTGCTATGTCCCTTAGAAAATTGTAATTTCCACCGCCCTCTTCCGGGGTAATTCCATAAGTGGCCAACCCCACAACCTTTCCTTCCGATGAAACTGCTGGCCCACCGCTATTACCGTGATTAATCGAGGCGTCGGTTTGAATTAGGTTCTTCTTGTTTCCTTTGGCCTGCTTGAATGCACTAATAACCCCTTTGGTAAAAGTCGGCTCCGCATTCGCAGAAGTGTCCAGAAGCTGACTGTTGCTTCCCATAGCAACTCCGGGAAAACCAATTAGCATCACACTGGAACCGACACTAACATCATCCATTTTCCCCAGGGGCAGAGCCGGGAAATTGGTACCATTGATTTTGAGTAAGGCAACATCTGAGGTGGTGAATCCCATTGTGGGATCCGGAGCAGCGTAGTCCGAGGCAATCAGCGTAGCTGTTACAATACCGGAACCAACATTGACACCGGTTTTGGAAAGTTGAACGGGGATGTTTCCCAGTTGAATAAAATATTTATTGACCTCGTTTCCGAGTTTGATGAGATTTTTCTTATACATATCCCCTACTAAGGCGGCCATTTGATAGATGGTTTCTTTACTTGAATGTGCTTCCTTTATTTTCACTTCAAGAAGCGATCTTTCCACCGGCATTCCTGTGAGAGCAGTAAAATACGCTTGGAGTGAGTCAATCAACAAACCATCGAGCCCTCCCGTGGTAACTCCATAAAAAAGTGCCGTTTCCGGAAGATTGCTGACTACATGGCCATTCGTAGCAATATAGCCATCCTTGTTGACAAAAAAACCGCTTCCCGACTGAGCCAGACAAAAAGGATAAACCTTCTCATCTAGTCTGACTTGAGCACAATAATTATTTAAAATCATGACTACAGACGGGCGGACCGTCGCGGCGAGTCTCGCCGAGTCGTCCGGAGTAGAGACTCCCTTAACTTCCGGCACACTTACTATGGAGACAACTTGAGAAACAAGATCTTCGACATCTTTTCTGGATATGACATCCGGCATAACCGCCAAAAGGGTAATCCCTTCCGAATTTGTCCAGATATCAACTATTTTTTCGGCCCCAAAAAATTTATATGAATAACTTGTTATAGACCACCCTTCTACCTCGGACCTTGAACCTATGAAGGGCTTAGGGGCGATAAATTCCGGTCCTAGAATTTGTTTCAATTTGACGGAGTCGATACTCTCTAAGGTCACTCTAACAGTTACTGATTGATTTTGATGATAAAAGATCGGATCATCTGTTTGGGGCGGAAGCCAAACAGAAGGATTGTATTCAATCTTCACGGGAAGTTTTTGAGACCGGCCATCCCAAATGTTATCGTTTTCAACAAAAATTCCTTCCGGAAGAGCAGGAAGGAGATTACTAACCAGACCAAGGTCGGCACGGCTGGATAAGTCTTTTTTGTCGTCTAGTACCAATAGAACCAACCCAATAGAGGAAAGAAAAAATGTCAAGATAAACAAACCCATTAGACCCTTCTTGGGATTCATACATTCAGTGTACCTCTTGTCCCGCTCCGGCGTCTAGTAGTTGAGATTAACTTTAACTGTGGGAGAAATTAAGAAAATAGTGGGCGTAGGTAAAATTTCACCCGATGGAGTGGCTGAATTGGTGGCTTCTGGAGAAATTAAAACGGGAAACTCTTCTCGGGAAGGACTTATTGGAACAGCGGCCGGAAAGTCGTAATTTTTTTGAGGAATGTCTGGACCGATCCAAAATACGGCAATGGCAATCCATATCACAGCGATCAATAATATAATTAGTCCGATCATTCCTCTCATGACAAGAGTATACAAGAATTAGCTAGTCCGTTGAGAGTGCTTTTTCTCCAATTACTTTTTCGCCATTAGCCACTTTGAGTTCCGTCTTCATATTTCCAGGTTTTGAATCTGACACCGGAAACCCCCTCTATTGTCGTCCACTCGCTCGCGACAATTGGACCGGAAAATTCTTCATTCGCGATGACACTACCATTCGGACTGGCAAAATCTATTTTATTTTCTTGGTTGGCCATAGTTATTTCAACCCAATTTGGGATAATGGCAGGCTTTGAAGTGATATAAGAAATGTAGACCAATTAGGTTTGAATTTTCAGAAATGTTCATAACTAATACTTTACTACGCTAACCTAATGCGAGTCCCGCAGCCACAGAAGTAAAAGGGTCAAACTCTGTAACCTTATCTGACCCAAAAATTTCTTTCAACATATTCTCAAATACTGGAATCAAAGAAGAACCGCCAGTTCTAATTACAATATCTATATCCTCTGGTTTTAGGTTGGCCTTTTCCAAAGTCCTCATTACACATTCCCTGACTGCTTCCACCCTTGGCGCAATAATCTCTTCGAACTCTTGTCTGGTTATCTTTTCGTCTATATTTATCAGATCATCTTTGAAGTGTATTTTTGTCTCCTCCTTGTTTGTTAGTTCTTTCTTTGCCACCTCAATAGCTTCATACATCTCAAACCCAAGATTTTTTTGAATCAGATACAACAACCTCGTAATCGCTTCCGGATCAGAACATTTATATTTGACACTACCGGTAAGAAATGAAATATCATCCGGATTATTTAAGTTTGGAATTCCAAACCAAGATCTAAGTCCGGTAATAATATGTCCCGGAATCAACATCTGCTGTTCCCCAAATCGAACTTCGGTTCCAAAAAGCTTACCCAACTTGTGATAAAAAATGTCGGAGTTGAGTAGGTCTCCGCCGATATAGACTCCGTCTGTTGCAAGTATCTTTGACTCAGTTCCTGTTTCCATGAGAGTGGTATCAAAAGTACCTCCACCAAAATCAAAAACCAGCACGTTTTTTCCCTTACTAGGAAATCGAGACAGGTAGTACTTGGCCGCCGCCACTGGCTCAAACTCAAACTTGACCTCATCAAAACCAGCGGATTTGATTGCTTTCTCTAGTCTATCCTGGGCCTCCTTATCTGCCTTTAGGTCAATTGAGAACTTAACTGGCCTTCCGCAAACAACCGACTTCTTTTCGTCATTTCCAAAAGCATCCGCTGCCTTCTTAAGGTTATTTACAAAAATACCGATCATCTCTTCCAGTGAATATTCTTTTCCAAAAATACGAACCCCTTTATAGTTAGGAGATTTTAAAGCTGATTTGAGTGCGTGAAACAACCTACCTGTTCCAAAGTCCATCTCTTCGTAATAGTCTGGAACTTCGGTGGTAACTATTTTTCCGCTTTCTTTGGTATACAAAATAAATGTCTTGTAAACACCTGTGTAAATCTTTCTTTTTATACCGTGATGTCTTGACTTGTTGTCATTTAAATATGTCTTAACTGCCAAACTGCCTGTACTAATTTTCTCTTCCCCCTCATACCAAACCTGGTTATGCATAAAGGTGTTAGTGATAATCTGCTCCTTCGTCACTTTATTCGAAATCATTAACTTTCTGGGGTAAAAGTACAAGGCAGATCTAGCTACTCCCTTGTCGCTCGCTTCAGGATTAATGGGTATTAAAAGTGGCTCGCCATTTACGAGAGTACTCAAAGAGGAATTTGTCGTGCCAAAATCTAAGCCATAAAAAGACATGTGTGCTCAATTATAACCTCTATTGTTTACTTTTCGTACCTTTTTCCGTTTATATACAGCACATCGGCTTCACTATTAAAAAAGTTTCTAAAAGCATCCTCAGGAGTATCGATAATAGGCTCATTCATGACATTAAAAGAACTGTTCATCAGTATTGGCACTCCAGTAAGCTCTCCTATTTTTACTAGGACTCTGTGAAGTACCGGATTGTCACTCTCCATCATCGTCTGAACTCTACTTGTACCATCAAAGTGGACGATTGCCGGGGCTAGCGACTTTGTGTTTTCTTTGACTTTTGGACTAAACGTCATGTGAGGTGATCCGCCTGGTCTGAAATCAAAAAATTTCTCCGTGAACTCGGAAGCAACAATTGAAGCAACTGGTCTATAAGGCTCTCTCTTCTTAACCTTCTGGCTAAGTTTGTCTCTCATCTCCAAAGAGTCAGCCAGTCCAATGAAACTTCTGTGACCCAACGCTCTCGCACCAACCTCACTTCTACCTTGATACCAGGCAATAATTTTATGGTCTAAAAGGTCTTGAACTAATTTTTCAGGAACCTGATCAAGATCACCGAATCCTCGACCCAAATATGGATATTCGCACTTTACCTTTGGATTGTGAAACAAAATCGCTCCTAGTGATTGTCCCGGATCTCCAGAAACAGGTGAAATATAGACATTGTCAAAAGCTCTAGATTCCAACAGTTTTGTATTTAAAACGACATTAAGAGCACAACCACCAACAAGTGACACATTCTTTGACAAGTCTGAATAACTTAAAATCTTTTTATAAAAACTATCAACCCAAAAGTTCTGTCCAACCAAGGCCAAGTTTCTTCTTCGCTCATCCTCCCATGGCTTGTCATAGTTCTTTGAAAGACTAAACAGTTCCAAAAGATGGTCGCATCCATTAAAGTGAAGTTTGTTTATTTCTCTCCAGTTCTCGCGCACCAGTTCAGACAGTTCTCCATCCTCGACACCCAACGCAGCCAAGCCCATGGTCTTACCTGGATAGGTATTATGAGCTCGACCTACGGTTGGCCAAATTATCATTTGTGTGAGCGTTCCAAAAAACTTACCAGTCATCGGAGTATCGTCAAGGTCTTCCAATAACTCAACCTTATCTCCTTTTTTCAGATAAATCTTTGAGGTTCCATCTTCTGATCCACCGTCAGCGCAGACAATCAAAGAGTCTTCAAATCCAGATGGAAACGACGATCCTATGTGATTTTCATGATGACCTGTCATGACAGGATCAAACTTTTTACCTAGAATTTCTACACCCGCCTCGCCAAACCTATTATTCCATTTGGCCAAATATAATTTGTCCATATTATCAATACCTAAGTTCAGATACTTCAAGCCCATCTCAATCAAAGTACACATTACCTCAGGGCTATTTACAGGCATGTGTTTTTTGCCAAATACCCGTTCTGCCTCCAAGTGTAGAAGTATTTCTTTGTCAGAAGAAAATGTCACACATGAGTCGTGAAATCCAAAATATACTGATAGGAAGTGATTATTTTTAGGCAATTTCTGATTTTATATTGTTGATATAGTTAACAAAAACTTTCAGCTTCTTCTTCGCATTTGTTTTTGTATAGTTGAAAAAGAGTTTCTCACTTGTATCAACTAAGTTCTGAATTCCAAAATCAGACCAATATTTAAATGCTTCTGGAATGCTCTTCTTTGTTAGTGCTGCATCCGTAATCATTCTCCATATTTGCATATTGCCGAAGTTACATAACTCATCAGCATCTCTCAATACCTTACATTCCGGAGAAGAATTTACGGTGGGCTTCTCTTGAATGATCTCAGACATCTTGATCAAAGTTTCTTTTGAAACCATATTTCCTATGAATCTACCAATAAAGTCAGGACTTATTCTGTCGTGCTCGAGATTCCCCTTGGAACTGTAATCAATTAATGATTTACTATCAACTGCCTTGACCTTACCGATATCATGAAAGAGGGCCGTAATGTATAACAAATCACTATCAACCTCAAGCTTTTCATTTTTTATTATCTTTTGTGTAAGATTGGCGACATGGATTCCATGAAAGTATCGGTACTCCTTTCCACCACCGGTTTCTTCGATGTTTTTAAATGCATTTAGTAACTCTGTTCTTAGTTTAGTTTTTATTTTTTTTATCATTTGAGCTCTATATTTTATAAATTACCAATATCAAAAAACAGACTAGCCTCTGCCATGGCTTCAGTAGGAGTGTCGGAAGCGTGAATCAAGTTGTGAAGAAAATCACAACCATGATCTTTTCTAACTTCATTGCGAATCTTCATTAGTGATTCACTGGCACACGACCCCCCAACTATTAGTATCATAGACTGACCTGAGGACAAATAGCGAAAAAGTTCATCAGCCCACTCAAGCAAGATCCGATCCCCATATAGTTGAGCAATCATCTCTTGGTTCAAAAACACTTCTTCTTTGTGAAGAACTTCTAAACCAGCCTCTTTGATCTTACCAAGTATCGCCTCCGCAATGTCTGTCGAGACTGCATCTGGTTTCAAAATCGCAAACCCAATTTCATCTGGTACAGCCTCAATTTCAACTTGAGTCTGACCAATTTGTTCTATTTCTTTGTTTATCATTTATTATTTATTGTTTAGCAATTTTTTGTAAATACCCAAGAATGGCTCCAAGTTGTTTTTCCAGTCGTATTTTAGCTCAACAAACTCTCGGGCGTTCATACTTGCCTCCTTGTATCCGCCAAGATTTTCCATTGTTTTGTGGATGGTCAGAGCATACTTTTCCATGTCGTCCTCGATTTTCAAGTATCTAGATATGTTTGAATCCAGACCTTCAACGCCCAAGTTTGTTGTAATCACCTGAAGACCCGATGCCATATAATCAAGAATTTTCAATCTAGTTCCCGATCCTTGAATAATTGGCGCAATTCCCATGTCGTATCCAGCTAGTAAGTCGCCCAAATTATCCATTCCCCCTTTGAAAATCAATCCTTTGACATTTTTGTATTTTTGAATTGTTGAATACGGAGTATTGCCAACTATAGTAACAGTGTATCTTTCATCCAATCGGAGCAATTCTGGCAAAATTTTGTCCACGATTACCTTTAGACATTCTTCATTGGGTGGGTAATACATGTGCCCCAAAAATAATATCTTGTATCTGGGTTTATACCTTGGAACGTACTTAATTGCTTCTGTATTGATTGCCCCCTTGTAAACAGTGATCTTTTCTTCGTCTATACCCATTTCTATCAAGTGCTGTTTATCAACCTCTGACCTACACAACAAATGATCAGCCACCATACAGGCATTTTTTTGTAAAGACAATATCTCACCAATTTTTTGACTATCGTCAGAAAACTGCGAACACAAAATATGATCTATATTTATTACTTCATATATGACTTTGACTCCAAGTCTTTGGAGCCTTACCCCCATGTTCAGGATTTCTTCCGCGTTATAGATATGAGAAATCTTGATATTTTTTAGGCAGTGGAGATATTCCAGAACGCCAGTATCGTGGTAATAGTCGTCAGATGGTAGAAAAACCGTACCGAATTTCTGACTGTAATATAGTTCAGGTTTGTCCCAGCCTCGATATGAGATAACCAGACTTGGCTCTACGGCTTTTGTGTCAAACAGCGCGTTCATCAAGTTAAGAATAGAATAGTTTGTGCCGTTCCTAATGGGTAGAAACGATCCATCTACGAAAAACGACACATTGTGTTTGTTGGAGTTATTCATTTTTCTTGATAACTGCTTTAATTTCACCTAGTATCTGTGCCTTTGTCTTTTTACCATCCAATTTGTACATCCTGGTCTGTGGTTCTACTGTGGCGTAAAAATGATGGCAATACTCTTCAAAGTAGTTAAGGAAGTTTGGATTGAGCCAGGGATTGTCACTATTAAAATCAGGTTTTCTATTTTTTCTGAGGTATGATATCTCAATTGGTGTTTCAACATAAAAAACACAAAAAGGTTTGATAATCTTTCCGCTCTCTATACTGTCACAATACCAGTCGTAAACACGAGAGTATCTTTGAGTATTATTTATCTTGTCTGATGCCCAATAAAAAGCTAGCGTACTAACGTAATATCTATCCAACAAACCAACCTTGTGTTTTGAGGCTAAAACGCGTTTAGTTTTCTCTTCATCACTGTTTAAATAAAACTCTACTGGCTGTGTATCTACTGGTTCGTAAGGAAGTATCTGGTCTACAAGTTCTAATTTCTTATTTATCCTAAGGCTGTTGAGGGCGGTTGTTTTTCCACTACCAGGCAAACCCTCTAAGGTATAAATAAGTTTTTTGGGAAATTTCTCCAACTCATTATCTTGTGACTTTATTGAGGCAAACAGTACATCTGAGAAATCGTTATTTGTTATCTCTGGCTTAAATCCTCGCGAGACTATCTCTTTCAGCCATTGTGGCATTAACTGTTTATTTTTCATTTTGATTGTTAATTAGATATTTAGACCTTTCTGCCTTGCCTCTTCTAATGTAGTAGATAAGATACTTGGTGGCACCAGTGATACTTCCCAGGAAACTACCAAGAATATAACGATGTGGCAAATTGTACTTTCCAATCAGTCTCAGAAAGAATTTTTTTAATGTGTGGACCGGGTGACCGAGGAACGCCCACCATAAGTATCTGAAGTCTCCAAAGTCCAGAAAAACCGAAAGTGGATAGGCAGAGTCACCCACACCGTAGTTAAACATTTTCCTATAGAGATCTTTTCCTGATTTGGGGTGGCGGTGATATATTTCAATCTCTGGGTTATACATCATATCTAAGTTTTTTATTGCGATTCTGTAGCCAATTTCGAGAGTATAGCCATGCCCAATTGGCCCACCCTCACCAAGGAGAATGTTAAAGGGGCCTATTTCGTCAAAGACTTTCTTTGGAATCATGCTATTAGCCCCTGCACAGATCCGGTGGAACAGCCAAGGTGACAAGGTAAATTTGCGCTGATTAAAAAACTCGCCATCCCAAAGAACTTTTGATTTCCCCTTACTTAAGCCTCCATTCTTTTCCCACACCTTTTGAGCGTAGGCCTTATCCTCCAAAGAAATCACATTCCCAGAAAGGTAGCCAAGGTTTGGATTCTTTTTGAATTCATGAACCATCTTTTCTAGCCACATTGGATCAAAAACTGACACGTCATCATCTGTAAATGCAACATATTTCCCTTTTGACTGTTTTATACCAGTATTTATGGCAAAAGGCTTGCCCTTTTTTGGTTCATGAAGAAACTTAATACCATAACCACGCCACTTTTTCTTTAGTTTTGAAACCTCTGAAGCAGTGGGAGTGTTTACCACAACGATCAATTCGTACTTACTTTTGCCCAAAATTTTGGCTGTTTTGAGAGATATGAAGAAGTTATCGAGGCTATTTCCTTTGTTTATCGTAGCCACAACCAGACTAACGACTGGTTTTGTGCCTGATACAAGGTTTATCATGTCCCATATTATAACATTTATGTTAAGATATGCAGGAAACCATAAATATATGTCAAAAGAGCAATATTCGAACCTAAACGAGCACGTCAAATTTGTCATGAAAGCTCATGAGGGAGATGTACGAGGCTGGGACATGGAAACTCCCTATGCGATACATCCACTTTGGTGCTCAATGACCATTTACTCAGAAACTACCCTGCCCAAACAAATCCGTGACGAGGGGGCAGTAGTACTTCTATACCACGACATCCTGGAGGATACAAAACTCAACCTTCCAGACAACCTAACCCCTGACGAAGTTGACGGAATTATTCAGATGACCTTTACAGGTATGACTCAAGAAATGGTAGAGGTGTGGAATAGGGAGCCGAAAATTCGACTCTTCAAACTATACGACAAAATCTCAAATCTGCTTGATTCCTCATGGATGACTCCAGAAATTATTGAAATATATACAAGTTACACAAAAAAATTGCTAGAAGATGTCGAGCAAAACTTCGGGCAACTGAATATAACTAGAATCGCCAGGGCAATTTTGTACAAAAAGTTTTAAGAAACTTAATGGCAAATAATGCTATATTTTACTTGATATATCAATCTAATTTAGGATAATGGCAACTTTTCCATTTTTTGCCGCTGCCGCACCAGCAAGGATCGTTACGACCAAGCTTGTTTATATTTTTTATAGATTGCCGCGTTGGAGCACCTCCTCGCAATGACGATGATATCTCGGTGTCTGATGACGATTTTTCGATGGTGCGGCGCTGGACCGGCTGAGGAATATTTATCTGAACTCGGAAGATGCGATGAGCCACAGTCGAATCAATGCGCGACAATAAGCTTTCGAACATAGAAAAAGATTCTTGCTTGTATTCTACCAAGGGATCTTTTTGGGCATAGCCACGCAGACCGATACCATCGCGAAGATTGTCGATAGCGTCGAGATGATTCATCCAAAGTTCGTCATAGGTTTCCAGTAAAACATATCGCTCCACTTGAGGAAGAACGTCTTGGCCGAAACGGTCTTTCTGGGCGGCTCTAGCTTGCAGAATTATTTTGCTGAGCATTTCTTTGACGTCTTCTCCGGTTTTGCCAACCAGATTTTTTTCCAGTGAGTCGGCGGATCGGGGATCTAAGGGCAAAATACTTTGGAACTCTTTACCGATTTGGTCGGCTTCGACTTTATCAATACCGGAGGTGGCGTAAATATTGGAAAGATAATCTATTTCTTTTTCCAAGGCTTGATCGACCGAAAAAGTGGCAACTTCGGTCCCTTCCGTCAATAAACGGTGACGGCGGGCGTAGAAGATTTGACGTTGCTTGTTCATAACATCATCGTAATCGACCAAATGTTTCCGCTGATCGAAGTAGAAAGACTCGACTTTGGTTTGAGCCGTCTCAATTGCCTTGGTGACCATACCTGCTTCCAAGGGCTGATCATCCGGAACTTTGAGGAAATCCATGAGACGACCTACTTGATCTCCGCCAAAAATACGCATAATGTCGTCCTCGAGTGAAATATAAAAGCGAGTGGATCCTGGGTCCCCTTGACGACCGGCCCGACCCCTTAACTGATTGTCGATACGGCGTGATTCGTGACGAACGGCGCCAATAATATGTAGACCACCCAGTCTCTTAACCTTGTCGGCTTCCTTCTGCCACTCTTTGAGCTCTCTCCCTTGCGGATCGCCGCCAAGCATAATATCCACACCCCGACCGGCAATATTGGTCGCTACGGTGACGGCATTCAGTCTCCCGGCTTCGGAAATGATCATAGCTTCATTCTCGTGATTCTTGGCGTTTAAAATTTGGTGAGGAATATGTTTCTTTTTTAGATACTGACCGACGACGTCGTTTTGCTCGATAGATTTAGTCCCAATGAGGACCGGCTGACCTTTGGCGTGAAGCTCGGCCACTTCGGCAACTAAAGCGCCATATTTTGCTCGCTGAGTCTTGTAAATAATGTCCGAATTATCTTGACGAACATTGGGTTTATTAGTGGGAATAATCAAAACATTCAAATTATAAATCTTTTTGAATTCTTCAGCTTCGGTGGCGGCGGTTCCGGTCATGCCGGAAAGCTTTTTATAAAGTCTAAAATAGTTCTGGAGAGAAATAGTGGCCATCGTCCTCGATTCTTGCTGGATTTTCACGCTCTCTTTGGCTTCAATAGCCTGATGCAAACCATCGGAATACCGTCGGCCAAACATCAAGCGTCCGGTATGGTCGTCTACGATGATCACTTGATCATCTTTCACCACATAATCACGGTCCTTGACAAAGAGAGTTTGAGCTTTGAGAGCCTGTTCCAGATGATGAAGAGTCTGATAATCTTGCTGATATAGATTTTCGACATTTAAGATTTTCTCAAGTTTCCTGAGACCGTGATCGGTAAGATTGGCGGTTCGCTGTTTTTCATCCACTTCAAAATCGGTGTCGCTCGATAGAGTCCTGATTAATTCCGAAAAACGGACATACTGATCGGTGGCTTCTGAGTCCGGGGCGGAAATAATTAAGGGGGTGCGGGCTTCGTCGATGAGAATGGAGTCGACTTCATCAACAATAGCAAAATGATGTGGGCGCTGAACAAGCTGCTCGGGTGTCTTCGCCATGTTGTCACGGAGGTAATCAAAACCAAATTCGTTATTGGTACCGTAGGTAATGTCACAGGCGTAAGCATCGATCCTTGATACTGGTTTAAGATGATGAAGTCGATGATCTGAGTGTGAAGTATCGGTGTAATCTCGATCATACATAACCGCGGGCTGATCACCTTGACCGGAATAAATGCACCCGACACTCAAGCCAAGAAAATCATATATTTGACCCATCCAGCCGGCATGAAGTCTGGCAAGGTAATCGTTAACTGTCACCAGGTGGGTACCTTCTCCGGTGAGAGCATTAAGAACCATCGCAGGTACGGCCGACAAGGTCTTACCTTCACCTGTTTTTTGCTCGGCAATGTTGCCTTGATGAAAAGCGATACCGGCAATTAGCTGAACGTCGTAAGGTTTCATCCCCAAAGTACGGGAGGCGGTTTCTCTCGTCAAAGCAAAAATTTGTGGCAGAACGTCGTCCAGAGTTTTTTCACCTTTTAATTCTTCTTTTATCTGAGCAATTTCCGGCTTGAACTCATCGTCTTTCAGACCTTTGGCCCAGTCTTCAAGAGTATTGATGGTAGCAACTATCTTTTTAATCTTGTCGATCTCGACTTTGTTCGGATTGAGAATGGAGTCTAGAAATGAAAACATACAGACATGATTATACTGTCTAAACCAGAGAAATGATGAGATTGGAGACAGTATGGGCGGTGACAAAGACAAAGCGAGTAGACAAAGATCTCATGAAATTGATTGTTGGCAAGTGATGGTCGTACCAGTGTATGCGGTTAATCAGAGTGAAGCGAGAATGATCCTTGAGTTGTTGCATAAAGTTCAGATCTTCCAGCTTGTGAGGAATGTACTTGCCTTCGAAACAATCAACCAGAATGAGATCATAGTTCTCAGACCCGCCTGCCGGACGGGCAGATTTCATATCTCGGGCAAAGTCGAGAGCATCGGCTACAACAATGTTCAAGTTTTTGACTTTATTTAGACCAAAATATTTTTTGCCGATTTCTACCATGAAGGGATCTATCTCCACGGCGGTTATCTGCGCTTTTGGGTAAAGATGACTGACAAGAAGGGTGTTTGACCCTCCGCCAAGTCCTAAAATAAGAATACTCCGGGGAATGAAGTACCCGGGGACTAATTTTTTGATGCCGGTTTTCCAGATATGAGTCAGAATATCTCCAGATTCAATCAAACCGTCAACGTGCAAAGTAGGCTGAAGAAAATAAAGGTTGATGGAGATGTTGTGATTGAATTGGGAGTCCGATAGTTTTAGGGTTTGAGGAAAGAATAAATGACGAAGTGACATTGAGTTATCTATATAGATTTCCCTCACCAGATCGGGACTTTCAGCCCATTCAGGTTGGGAATGACAAGGTTATTAATTATCATTTTGCAGTAGTATCATGAGTGAGCTTTATTTCACTGCGAATTTTTCTGGCAAGGTCTCCCCAGACTTGATAGTGGCGATTTAACATAAGGGTGGAGACTCTAACGGCCGGCAAACCCTTCGTCATGAAGGCGGCGTCCAGAAGATCGGCGGTCGCCCGATCTCTCTCCAAGTATGATCCGGTACCGGAAACGATCGCCACCATAGATAGATGGTCTCGCTCGGCCGTAACGATAGTAGAGTAACCGGCATCCTCGGTGTAGGCGATTTTCAGACCGGTAACACCCGGGTAAACTCCCAAAAGTCCGTTCCAGTTGGGCAAATAGTACCTGCCATGAGTTGAAGTCTGTTCGATGTCTTGATTGTCCGACTTACCCGCCGTGACAATTTCCGGGTAATTTTTTTGAACATTATTAACAAGCTTGGCAAGGTCTTCCAAAGTTGAGTATTGATTTTGATCATCCAGTCCGTCAGGATTGACGAAATGAGAGTGAAACATGCCTAATAGCTCGGCTTTTTCATTCATGTAATAAATATACTCGGAAGGAAAGATTTCGGAAATCTTGGCGGCTCCATCGGCAAGTGCTTGAGCCGAATCATTGGCACTGGTGGCTATCGCCCCGCGTAGAAGATCGGAGGCGGGAATAACCTCCCCCGACTTTAATCCCAGAATGGTAGGAACTTTGTCGATCGATCTTTCGGAAACGGTAATTTCTTTATCTAAAGGTATCAAGTCGATGGCTATCTGAGTAGAGAGGAGCTTGGAAAAAGAAGCCGGTGACATTCTGAGACCGGTACCTTTGCTGTAGTAGACCAGCCCGGTTTCGGAGTTGTAGACGACATAGCGGGGTACTGCTTCCAGAGTGGAAAGTTCTTTCGATTTGGAAAAATCCAGATTGAACCGACTAATTTTTTGAGAAATTTTTCCGGTTTGGTCATTACCGATGAACAACGGCGAGATTAACGGCAAAGATCCCCCTCCAAAAATAAACAGCGAAACAGCTCCGCCAATCATGAGGATCAGCAAAAAAAGGATTAAAATCTTCTTAGACATGTTTGATGACGCCCTTCCCTACAAATGGAACCAATATTTCCGGGACTTTTACTGAACCATCGGCTTGCTGGTAGTTTTCTAAAATTGCCCCCAGTATTCTAGGGGTAGCGACGACGGTATTGTTTAGGGTGTAGACAAATTTTTGGGTACCATCTTTGGCTCTATAACGGATGTTTAGCCGGCGACTCTGAAAATCGTTAAAGTATGAATCGGAATGAGTTTCACGATAGGCATTTTGGCTAGGGAACCAAACTTCCACATCGTATTTGCGACGCTGACCGGCTCCCATATCTCCTGTACACATAAGAAGGACGTGATAGGGGAGACCCAAAGCCTGCAGTAGCTTTTCGGTGTGGTCAAGCATCTGATCGTGCATTTTGCGTGTTTCGACCTCATCGGCTACGGTGTAAACGACTTGTTCTACTTTGTTGAACTGATGAACCCTAAAAATTCCCTTAGTATCTTTGCCGTATGAACCGATCTCGCGACGATAGCAGGGGGAAATGCCCACCATTTTGACAGGCAGGTCATTTTCATTGAGAATCTCGTCTTTGTAAAAAGCAGTAAGAGAAACTTCTGCCGTGCCGATTAGACTTTGACCGTCTTGGGTTTTGTAATGATCTTCCATACCCCAAGGAAAGTAGCCCGTACCCAACATGGCTTCATCGTTTACCATCCATGGAACAGTCATGGGAGTATACCCTTCACCGATCATCATCTTAAGGGCGTACATTAGTAGGCCATATTCCAACAGAACCAAATCATTTTTGGTAAAGAAAGCCCTACTCCCGGCAATCCGGACGGCTCTTTTGTTGTCTAACAAATCCAGCCCTTCGGCAAGCTCTTCGTGAGGCAGTATGGGATAATCAAATTTTGGAATATTTCCCCACGTTTTGATTTCGACATTTCCGGATTCGTCCTTACCCACAGGAACATCATCGGCAGAAGGGTTGGGGATTTGAAACATTAGCTCGAGGTATTGTTTTTCGACCTCCGTAAGCCTTGGTTCCGTCTCCTGAATTTTTTGTTTTATTTCTTTACCATTGGCTATTTGTTCGTCTGATGGCTTGCCCTTTATATCGGCAATATTTGCGTTGCCTTGGCGACGGAGTTCTTCGACTTCTTGGATTAGTTTGCGTCTCTCATTATCCACCCCAACCAGTTTGTCAACGAGAGTAGGATCAAACTGTTTGTTGGCGATAGCTTTTTTAAGAGCGTCCTTGTTATCTCTGATGTAGTTTATGTCTAACATAGGATATTTTTTATTTTATATTTTAAATTGTATATTAATAATTCGAATCAAAAAAACACGCAAATAATTGTGCGTTATCGGGTCGCCTGAGGCGACAGTTGCCACCATATAACAATACTTAATTTAGCTATAACGGGCTGACCCGTCCCGGTTTTTGACCCCGAGAAGCTTGATGGTTGGAAGCCATCTCAAATGCTTTCTATCTATATTGTAGCAAATTAATTGGAAGTATTTGGGCTCGGCATCAATCAAACAGATAAACACCTCTCCCAGTTGTGGCGACGAGATCAAATTTCTCTGAAGTACGCTTGAGTTCATCAAAGCCCGGCACGGTTGGTTTGTGAGTAAATACCTGTGGGCCCATACTATTCTCATCCATTGGTGGGTTAACAATTACAGCTTCAACGCCTGGCTCAAGAGTACCAAAATGAACATTGTGTACATCGGGGTTGTATCGAACCACATCTCCCACGTTGTAGTGACTTGTATCAAAAGAACAAAACATCAGGTGCTTTAACATCCATTTAAGTGATTCCCCTAGGGTTTCGAGCGCCAAAGTAGCATTCGCCTTGAAATCTGGATCGTCAGAGGTGACTCTCAAATACATCAGAGCAGCAATACGAATGTTTATTTGACCGGCGGTCTCACGTATCCTCATTCCCTCGGCCTCAGAAAATTTACTTTCGGGCTGTTGATCCTCTTTTGAACCTTTCTTCCAATTAAAGATGCTTTCCATATCAAGATTATACAACTATAAACCCAAGTCCTGGGAAACAGATTGCATGGAGGTGAAACAAAGGTCGACGAATTTTTCGAGGGGCAAGTCAAGACCTTCTGGTTTCTCGCACATAGCGACCTCGTCGCGGCGGGTGCCGGCGGCGAACTTGGGCTCTTTGAGAAAGCGTTTGAGGACAGAGCTAACCTTGACGTCCGCTAGCTTACGGCTTGGATAAACGTAAGCGACGGCCATAATGAGGCCGGTGAGAGAGTCGGCACAAAAAATGGACCAGTCGGCTTTGGTCACTGGTTTGACGCCAGTCAACTCGGGAGCGTGGGTAAGGATTATGTGATGAACAGAGTCGGAAAGCTCCAGATCATATTTAGCGAGAGCTTCTTTGGTGTGGGAAGGGTGACCTGCTTTGAAGGGTTCGGAGTAGTCGATGTCGTGAATCAGTCCGGCCAGAAGCCACTCTTCTTTTGAAGGTTCATCTGCACCGAGTAATTTGTTTTCGGAGAAATAGTCGTAAAGACCACCCATACAAGCTTGAAGTGCGAGTGAATGGGTGTAGATTTTTTTGTCCAATTGGGTCTTAACTGCCTCAAGATATTTTTGTTCCATGTGTTTGAATTATACTAGTAGTTATGAAGAGATTTATACTCGCCGGTTTGTTCTTTTTTCTGTCGGCAGGTTTGGTACAGGGCGCCGAGATGATACCGGTGGGCAGAAGTATCGAAGAAATTACCCGCTTTGAATCTCATATCACCATCAATCAGGACACCTCGCTCTCCATCGAGGAAACGATCAATTACTTTACTCCGGTAGATAAGCATGGAATTTACCGCTATATCCCCGAGAAGTACAGGCGAGAAGGACTGGTATATTCCAATCCAATTTCCGAAATTTCCGTAACCGATACGGAAGGCAATCCGATGCCTTTTTCCACTACGAGGGAGAAGGGAAACTTGACTTTAAAGATTGGGGACCCGAATAAGACATTTGCCGGAAGACGTATTTACAGCATTTCCTACAAAGTCGGCTACGCCATTCTAAGACAAAAAGATTTCGACGAACTTTATTGGGATATTACCGGAGAGGGCTGGCAGTTTCCGGTGCTATCATCAACCGTGACGATCAGATCCCCTTTTGCCGCCGGTGGGGAAACAATTTGTTTTGTTGGGCCGGTGGGAAGCGTCTCTTCGGACTGTACCATAAGCCGAAAAGATAAGCTAATTAAAGTGGAGACCAGGGAAGAGATAAATTACGGTGACAATTTTACCGTGGCCGTGAAGCTGAACCAGCAAAATAGTTTGATATTCCCTACCGCGACCGAAAAGCTGATCGACTTAATAAAAAATAATCTGTTTCTGGCTCTGACAGTTGTACCTGGTTTGCTGATGTTTTTTGTGTGGTATAAGAAGGGTAGAGATTTCCGCTTTGTGTCCCCCAATGTATTTAACCTGGACACTGATCAGCCTAAAGGACTGAGGCCCTTATTCGAGCCGATAAACACTCCGATGGTTTATGAACCTCTCAAGGATCTGACTCCGGGAGAAGCCGGAGCTATGCTGGATGAAAAAGTAGACAATCAAGACGTAGTGGCCGAAATTATAGATCTTGCTCGAAAGAAGTACTTAGGGATTGAGAGAGTAGAGAAGAAAGGTTTTTTGAAGTTTGGACACGATTACTTGCTGACTAAATTCAAAGATGGTCCGGGTGACTTGCCACCACAACAGAAGTATCTGATGGAGCATATCTTTAACTCCAAAACCTCGGTGAAACTTAACGAACTAAAAGGGACCTTTTACATTCATATGACAAAGGTAAAAGAAATCATTAATGATCGACTAAGAGAGCAGAAGTTGTTCACTTCGAATCCGAATAATACACGTGGCATTTGGTTTATCGCTACGGTCTTGATGTGCTGTGCTGTCTTTGCGACAACTATAAATACAATGGCTTTCTTGGAGACGATTTGGACATTTGCGATATTTTTAGTTTCTGCCGTGACTGCAATAATATTTGCATGGAATATGCCCCAAAAAACTGCAGTTGGGACAAACCTGGCTCTTCAGGTCAGGGGCCTGCGTGAAACAATACGTCTCGGAAAATGGAGGGAGGAGATAAAAGAAAAACATCTCTTTATAGAAGAAATACTTCCATTTGCGATTGCTCTAGGTGTCATTGGTAAATTGACTAAGGATATGTCCGCTTTAGATATCAGACCGCCGAAATACCTAGAAGGTGGAAGGGGAATGAATAATCTGGCGTGGTCCGGCTTTGTTTCCGACTTTAGTCATTCGGCCGCTTCGGGGCTTTCTTACAATCCATCATCTTCCTCGTCAGGAGGATCCGGATTTTCCGGAGGATCATCGGGAGGTGGTGGCGGTGGGGGTGGTGGCGGAAGCTGGTAGAAAATTACTTAACCGATTTGACAATGTAAGTGACCTTGCCGGCAGGAGCTTCGACCTCGACGTTGTCACCGACTTTTCGACCAAGAAGAGCTTTGCCCAGTGGGGACTCGTGAGAGATCTTTTTGGCGGCAGGATCGGCTTCCCATTCACCGACAATCGAAAATTCATGCTGACTACCGTTGATACTGACCATGACAACACTACCGATACCAACTTCTTCCTCGCCGGACTTTTTAATATCAACGACGTTGACTCTGGTAATGATGTCTTTCAATTCTTCGATGCGGCCCTCAAGGGTGGCTAAATCTTCTCTAGAGGAGTGGTATTCTGCGTTCTCGGAGAGATCACCAAACTCACGGGCTTTAGCCACGCGCTCAATGGCCTCCGGAAGACCGGTTGATTCTAGCTGTTTGAGTTCATCTACCAGCTGACGGTAACCAAGAGGCGTCATTTGAACTCGGTGAACTGTTTGTGTCATGTTGTTTTTATAATTTTTCGCTACGGTCAAAATATAAGGCTAATGAGGCTAAAAAAATACCAGTCCCTTAGTGATTCTTTTTGGGAACCGGCTAGACAGCAAACGGCTTATATCTTCTGTGTATTTTAAGCTACGTCGATGCTTTCTGTCAAGTATTTTGGGCGCTTTTAGGCTCGTTTAGCCTCAATAATCTGATACAATAGAGTCCATGGCCCCGTCGTCTAGCGGTCCAGGACATTTGGTTCTCATCCAAAAGATCGCGGGTTCGATTCCCGCCGGGGTCACCTTAAATAAATTTCGCCCACCTCTCTGGGCAGTCGCTCGCGCGAGTGCGGCCGCGCAGAGCTCCCGTGAGGGTAACTGGGATTTCGCAGAGGCATAAGTGCTCAAGATTCGGAAGGGCTTTTTTAACTCTCCTGTAAGTTGTTTATCTTTCAAAAAGTAGTTCGAGCCGATGTTCACAGCAGATGGGGTTGGCGAACCGCGAGGCAATTTTGCCGAGCGGTGAGCCATTAACTAGAAGTTTTCTTGAAAATAGGTCCGAACTTCGTTATAACACCTCACCTCAAAGAAGTTTCGCCCAGATTGCGAGGATTCAGCCCATGCGCCCGCCCACGCACGGAGCGATGCGAAGGGCTTTTAAGTTGTTTACTGTTCAAAAAGAAAAAGAACCGCCAACGCAAAACTTGCAAAATTTGACAATTATCCAGCGTTGTATAATACTTACAACAGATATGATCAACAACCAAAAATCAGAATATAGTAGTTTTGGAGCGATGTTTAGATCGAAAAGAGTTAATCTTGGATATACCCTGAGATCGTTTTGTGAGCGCTATGACTACGATCCCGGTAATATCAGCAGACTAGAAAGAGATCTGCTTCCCCCATCATTAGAGGATGACATATTGTCCGGTTATGCCAAAGCACTCCAAATTAGTAAAGGTTCTGAGGATTGGATTAGTTTTATCGACCTTGCTCATATAGCTAAGAACAAACTTCCGTCTAGTATTAGCAACGAGTCTCGACAGTTTTTACCTCTTCTGTTTAGAACCATCAGAGGGAAGCAAATATCAAAAGATAAAATTGAAAAAATTATTGAACTGATTAACGAGTCGTAGAAAATGAGTTTGGATATTAAGAAGCTTTCGTATGTCAGAATTGGAGAAATAGCAAATGATTTCCTTAACACTCATCACACATCCCGTACCGCCCCAATCCCGATCGAGCTTATAGCAGAAAATACTCTGGATCTGACAATCGCTCCGATTTCAAGAGTAACATAATCACCGCCTTAAAAGGCGGTGCTTTTACTCCTACGTCATGATTTGTTTTG
>Ga0210006_1000299_pt1 | contig 40519 bp, 35 predicted proteins | sample CryGey02umfilter_2_FD_185452 | JGI IMG/M metagenome (GOLD analysis project Ga0210006, IMG submission 185452) | Groundwater microbial communities from aquifer in Utah, USA - Crystal Geyser 4/10/14 0.2 um filter (SPAdes) (version 3) | ecosystem: Environmental > Aquatic > Deep subsurface >... | reverse complement strand
CGGCCCTACCGGAGCCGCTACAGAGAAACCGACAATGAATCCTTTGATCAGAAATAATGATGTCATATGAAAATTTGGTTAAATATAAAAAAAAACGCCCTTCTTGGGAGGACGCTTTGCAGATGATATGAAGTAATATATTTATGCACGCAAGACGTCCAGCCCAATGACTTGGCTTTGATTGTTTTGGACGTTATTTTGTGTGCGCAGCATCATGATGACCGAACTATACAGGTCAAGAGCCGCGCTTGTCAAATCGAAGATACGTTTTATAATCACCGATGGTACCCGAGACAGGACTTGAACCTGTGACCTTCGCCTTAGAAGGGCGCTGCTCTATCCACTGAGCTACTCGGGCATGGATATTTTTCTTTCCTTGTTATTTTATCATTTTTTGCAGAGGCATTCTATGTTTTCTTGTCTTATTCCGCAATGATTTATTGACTGAAGTGTATCATCGCGCCGTACATGTCCAAAACCTCAGGATGCAAATATATGTAATACTCCAGTCCTATTGCGATACTGTTGTTGACTATGTGGAAGAAAATTCCCGGATATAGGCTTCCTGATTTGTAAAACATCCAGTTAAGTACCAGCCCCAAAAGAAACAATGGCATAAAGACCTGGAATTCCAAATGTATACCTGCGAAAACAGCTGCCGATGCAATAAAAGCGAGCCATTTAGGCCACGCCTTAAGCATTGTCTGAAAAACGAATCCCCTGAAGAACACTTCCTCAATCAGAGGCGCTATTATGGCAATGATTGCTATAACTACGATTGCCCATACTTTTTGATCTCCAAAAAAGTCCATATGAGACTCCTGCTGGCCGAACCCCGGCAACTCAATGTTGTACGAGATTGTTATCTGCATCACTACCATCATTATCGAGATATAGGCCAAATATCCAAGTCCGACGATTTTTAATATATTCTTCCATCCTACCCTCTTAAATCCGAAATCCCGGATTGCAACGCCCCGTATCTTCATCATTGCCAGAAGTGGAATCGCGAAAATCAGAGTCTGTATCAAGTAGATTACCAAAAAAACCAACCCTCCGAAGCTTTCATCGTCCATCTGAGCGAAATACTCTATATTCCCCAGAAAGAGCTGTCCCAGTATGACAAGAGCTGCAACCGATAGAAATACCCATACCAAGTCCCATATTTTGAAGAAGACTTTTTTATTCATCTTGTGGAATTTTACGTTGTTTTAAGGTATTTTGAAAGCACGAACCTCCTACGTACTATATCAATGGCAATCGTTTCAAAGAAATCTCAACAGCAAGACGACCGAATAATCGCATCGAGTAGCACTGAAGACAAAGATGCCAACGAATTTTCACTCAGACCAAAGAGTATGTCCGAGTACATAGGTCAGTCAGAGGTGAAGAAGAATTTATCTGTATTTATAGAGGCTGCAAAGAAGAGAGGAGATCCTCTTGAACATGTTCTGTTCCATGGGCCTCCGGGTCTTGGAAAAACTACGCTGGCAAATATTTTGTCCAAAGAGATGAACGTCAACATCAAGACAACAGCGGGTCCCGCTCTTGAGAAACAGGGTGATTTGGCAGCAATTCTAACCAATCTAAAACCTAATGATATTCTATTCATAGACGAGATACATCGTCTCAAAGCACCTGTTGAGGAGATTTTGTACAGTGCTATGGAGGATTTTTGTCTCGACATCGTTATCGGCAAGGGCCCTGCAGCCAGATCTATGAGGCTGAGCCTGCCTAAATTCACACTTGTAGGAGCTACTACAAAACTCAGTATGCTCTCTTCTCCTTTACGTGATAGATTCGGCAATCTGATTAAACTTGAGTTTTATAAGGAAGATGAAATAGAACAAATACTTGAGAGATCGTCCGCTATATTCGGTCTTACGATAAACGACGACGCTTGCGTCAGGCTTGCTCAATCATCCAGACGTACCCCGAGAATTGCGAATCGACTTCTCAAACGAGTCCGTGATTTTGCAACAGTTTATGGAGATAGTGACACAATTAACTCTGCGATTGTCGAACAGGCTTTGGCTGCGCTTGGAGTAGACCAACTTGGACTTGATAATACAGACAGGCAGATTCTTCATACTATAGCTGACAAGTTCCGTGGTGGTCCCGTCGGTTTAAATACTATTGCAGCGGCTACCAATGAAGAGCAAAATACCGTCGAAGATATTTATGAACCTTATTTGCTTCAACTCGGTTTTTTGGAACGCACTCCACGTGGACGCGTTGTTACAGATCGAGCTTACAAGCATCTGGGTCTTGTAGCGCCTTCTCAGCAGACTATGTTAATCGCTGAAAATCAATAAAAAAATAACTTACACACGGATTATGAAAAAAATAGCTTTTGTACTGCTCGTTTCCATATTGGTACTTCCTCTTAATGGATGTTTCGGCAGCGGAGAAGATTCCGCCGAAGTCTCTTATGAAGAATACATCGGTGTCCTCAAGTCTCTTGGTGGAATCAAGGTGAGTCAGAATGCGACTCACATACTTCAAACTGATGAAGGCGATATTTTGTACGTTTATAGCGACGTTTATGACCTTGATGATGAAGAGTATTTGGGCAACAAGATTCAGATCAGTGGAGAGGTTACAGAGGCAAGTGAGAAAGGCAAGGACGTGGTAAATATTATGGAGATTAGCATCATTGAGGAAATAGCCGACGAATCCGGTGACATCACAATCGAAACTTATTCTAGCAAAGATCTTGGGTTCTCATGGGACGTCATGAGTAACTGGGAAGTCGAGGAAGGTGACGGATATGCGCTGTTTACGTTGCCTATGTATGAGGCTGAGGAAGACGAGGAAGATAAGACTTACGAAACGAGCACCACGATGGAGCTTAGTCCCGTTAGCGATCTTGATAACGATTATTTTGTGGTTAAGGTCTTCACTATGGAGACCGAAATGGAACTTGCCGAATGGTTGGCTGAATATTCGCCTCAAACAGCTGCGATTGCCGTAGCGAGCAGCGTCGGAGAGGACTCTCTCAGCAGCCTAAAGGTTGTATCGGAGCTTGAGGACGTTGAGACATACTATGTTTATCGCACAGGTGACGTTGTTTACGAAGTATCTCATCATAATTTCGACATAGACAACAGGACTTATTTTAGGAATCTCTTCTACGATTCTCTCTATACTTTCAAGGTCATACCGCTAGATGGATCTGCAGATACGACTGATGAATCCGAAGATTCTGCCGACGATGAGAGTTCCGAAAAAAATTACGACGAAGCTATATCGTACATAGAGGCATCTGTTTCGGAAATCGTTGCCGGTGCTGACGGTGTGTCTCAGTATGAATTTGTTGATCCTTACTATGTATATGTTAACTATGTTGACGGTTCAGATGAAGGCAGAGTACTTCTGAAATATGGTATTGGACCGGGTTTTGATTATGAGGTTTTGGCAACTTTCAGATCCGGCACATACACCGACTGGGAACTTTCATCTGGTACAGACGCAGCTTCAGGCCTGCCTAAAGCTTTGATCAAGGCCGGTGACACTACCGCAATAGATATTATGGAAGGCTACAGATACTTCGAAAGCGGCCCCTACGAATTCACCATTCAATACCCTGCAGGATGGTATTATAGTGGTGGCGGTGGTCATTACAGCTTCAGCGACAGCGCTGACGGAGACGAGCTTATTGGACTTGATGTCTTGGATTTCAGTATTGCAGTCTCCAGTGGAAGCTCTATAGACCTTGCTAATGGCAAAGATGGCAAAACTATCAGCAGCGGCAATGTACAAGGTGTGTACGCAGAGAGAGATGACAATAGCGCTTATTATCTCGAAGGTACCAGCGAGTATTACGATATCATCGTAAATATGGCCGGTAGCATTGTTGATTAGTAATAGAGTTAGGAATCACCAGAGAATACAATGGACTAGACTTATGTAAAGGGATTGATTTCTGTGTTGAGAAGCAAGGACACAAACCTGATAACATCAAGGCAATACTCAATACTAGTATTAATATTGGCAAGGACAAGCCATGGAGGTTTGTTATTGACTGACCACTGCTATCACTCTATACTTGTGAGTGCTAATGCAGTGCTTTGAACTACACGACATTCCGTCCTCTCGCGCAAATCCATATGCGTGATCCCCTCCTTGAAAAATGATATAATTTATCAACGTTTCGAACTTTTACCCACTTAAAATACTAACAAAATGGCTGACACGAATAAATTCGATAAGTTTACAAAAGAAGCTAAGCAAGCTCTCATCGTAGCGCAGGAAGTTTCGAAAGACATGAAGAGCGAATATACAGGCACAGAACATATCCTTATGGGTATTTTGAGCCAAACCAACTCTCTTGGAGCTGCCGTACTAATGAATTTTGGCGTATCTCTTGAGAATGTAAATCTTGTACTCAAGACTGTTGGTCGCGCCAAAAAAGTTACCCACGGCGCAGGAGTGAAAGGTCCCGGAGGTATATCTCTTAGCGGTTTTTCCAAAAAAGCTATCGAGGACGCAGTGAAATTCGCGTCTGAGTTTGGACATATGTTTGTTGGTACGGAACACCTGCTTTTCTCTCTCGTTTCACAAGAGAATACCGCAGCAACCGTCATATTGGAGAACATGAAGATCAACCCCGAAGACGTAAAAAACGAGCTTCTTACCGCTTTTGAAACTATTAAAGGTGGTAGTGGCGCTATGGGCATGCAGGGAGCTTCTGGCAACCCGCTTGAGATGCTGCTTGGTGGACTTCAAAATGTTATGGTTGGACAACAGAAAGAAGCCCCTTACAAGAAGAAAAAAGGCGGATCAAAAACTCCAGCCTTGGATTATTTTACAACAGACCTTACCGATCAGTGTAGAAAAGGCGAACTCGATCCTATTATAGGGCGAGATATGGAGATTGAGAGGGCTATCAGTATTTTGCAACGCAAGACCAAGAACAATCCTGTTATTATAGGAGAACCCGGCGTTGGGAAAACTGCCATCGTGGAAGGTCTAGCGCAAGCTATCGTGACTGAGAATGTACCTACTAATATGTTAGATAAGAGACTCCTCTCTCTACAGATGTCTTCTGTAGTTGCCGGCACAAAATACAGAGGTGAATTCGAGGAAAGATTTAAGCAGATAGTTGATGAGGCTATGTCTGTTAACAATGTAATACTCTTCATAGACGAACTACATACCGTCGTGGGAGCCGGCTCTGCCGAAGGCAGTCTGGATGCTGCGAATATCCTTAAACCCGCCCTATCACGCGGCAAATTGCAGATGATCGGTGCGACTACTACCAATGAGTATCGTAAGAATGTCGAAAAAGATGCAGCCCTTGAACGTCGCTTCCAACCAATTCAGGTTGATGAGCCATCAGAGGTTGACTGCGTCGCTATTCTAAAAGGCATTCGTCCATCATTCGAGGAACATCACAATCTCGTCATCACGGACGAAGCTATCGAAGCCGCTGTTTCTTTGTCCAAGAGGTACGTCAATGACCGCTTCTTGCCTGACAAAGCTATCGACCTTATTGACGAAGCATCTTCTCTCAAGGGAATGAAGACCAAGTCTGATACTAGTGAGATCAAAAAACTTTCCAAGAAGCTCGAAAAAGTTATCAAGGAGAAGGAAGAGTGTGTTTCGAGACAGGATTACGAAAAAGCTGCTGAACTTAGATCTGAAGAGATCAAATTAATTAAGGGAATGGAGGCTGTAAGGCAGGTCAAGGTGCCAAAAGAGCTCAGAGGAAAAATCGAGACAGATGATATAGCCCATGTTATCGGCAAAATGACCGGAATTCCTGCTACAAAACTTGTTAAGACGGATACTGACAGGCTTATGAAGCTTGAAGAGTTCCTACACAAGAGGATTGTAGGCCAAGAAGGCGCCATCAAAGCTGTTGCCACCTCTATCAGACGGTCAAGGACAGGTGTTTCTAATCCAAATAGGCCTATTGGTTCTTTTATATTCTTAGGACCTACAGGCGTTGGTAAAACAGAACTTGTCAAAGCACTTGCTTCCGAGGTTTATAACGACGAGAACGCACTGATTAAGATCGATATGAGTGAGTTCATGGAACGCCACAATACCTCAAGACTTGTCGGCGCAACTGCCGGATATGTCGGATACGAGGAAGGCGGACAACTTACAGAGGCTGTACGTCGTAAACCTTATAGCGTCGTACTCTTTGATGAAATTGAGAAAGCTCACAACGAAGTTTTCAATCTTCTGCTTCAAATTCTTGAAGATGGAGTTCTAACAGACAGCAAAGGACGCAAGGTTGACTTCAAAAACACTATCATCGTAATGACTTCCAATATAGGAGCTGACCAACTTACGGAACGTGCTGCGCCTATTGGATTTAGCCTGGAAGCCGATGAGCTCGAGAAGGCTGAAGAAGCTTATGACCAGAAGCGCACTCAGGTGCTTGAAGAGCTTAAGAAGCATTTCCGTCCTGAGTTTTTGAATCGTGTAGACAAAGTCGTTGTATTTGACCCACTTACACATGCCAATATCAAGGATATCGTCTCGATGCAGATTGAGGATTTGCAAAAGAGGCTCAAAGACAAGAATATTACTATCAAACTTACTTCTACTGGACTCGATAATCTTGCCAAGCTGAGTTATGACCCGGAATATGGGGCTAGACCTGTCAGACGTCAGATCCAGGATAGAGTCGAAGATCCATTGGCTCAAGGCATTCTCGAAGGCAAATTCCCTGAAGGCTGCACAGTCAAGGTCACAAAAGACGGAGACAACATCAAACTTGCCGTGGAGAAGAGCTCCAATAAATAAAGTCTCAACTTCTAAAAAGGTTTGACTTATACACTCCTGTTTACCTATAATGCACCCGCTTTTTTCGTATGTGGACACATAAGTGCAATAGAGCGCATACGAATGAAAAGTTTTTATCCCTTAACTCTCTATTGCGTACAGACTGTATGAACTATGTATACGACGAATCCAATGTCATTTCTATGGAGGATCTTTTGAAAGATTCCCCTGAGATGATATTCCCTATTCCAGGAAGACTTATTGATGGAACTGTTATTAGCGTCTCCAAGAGCAGAATCATGCTTGATATCGGAGGTGTTATTACCGGAATTATTACCGGAAGAGAAGTTAAAGACAGCCAGGATACTATCAAGGACATCAAGGTTGGAGATGTTATTGCAGCCGCCGTTCTTGAGAACGAGAACGAGGATGGATACGCTATTCTTTCTCTAAGAAAAGCCAGCCAAGAGAAGAGTTGGAAAAAGTTCATTGATGCTTACGAAAACGATAACGTTATCGAGGTCAAACCTAATGAGGCTAACAAAGGAGGTCTGCTTCTTGAGATTGATGGTATCAAAGGTTTCATCCCAGTATCGCAACTTGCACCTCTGCACTATCCACGTGTCAACGGTGCTGACAGCTCGATGATCCTGCAGAAGCTACAGAAGCTTGTTGGTCAGCCTTTTGACTGTAAAGTTATAGGTATAGACAAGGAGAATGGGAAATTGATTCTTTCCGAGAAAGCCGCTCAATCTGATCAGCGTACCGCTTCTATGCAGAAACTTAAACCAGGACAAAAGGTCAAAGGAAAAATCAGTGGAGTTGTTAAGTTTGGTATATTCGTTGCTTTTGATGGTCTTGAAGGTCTTGTGCATATCTCCGAGATCGCTTGGGGGCATGTCAGCGACCCTTCTGATTATGGAAAAGTTGGTGATGAGGTTGAGGTACTCGTGATTGGCATCGAGAATGACAAGATCTCTCTAAGTATGAAAAGACTAGTGCCTGATCCATGGATCGATGCAGCCAAGAAGTTCAAGGCTGGAACTATTGTCGATGGTGAGATCACTCGTGTCGCTCAGTTCGGTGCTTTTATTAAGCTTAATGAAGAGATCAATGGTCTTATCCATATCTCTGAGATGCCGGAAGAAGGCGATCTATCCCCTGCAAATTTGACTATGGGACAGAAGGTTAAAGCTAAGATTATCGACGTCAACCTTGATGACCACAGGATCGGTCTTACTTTGGATCTTGAAGGGAAGAAAAAAGTAGAGAAGAAAGAAGAAGCAGCTGAAGAGACAGACAGCAAGAAGCAAACAGCAGACAAGGACGAAGCCACTGCGGAAGAGGCTACCGAAGTCAAAGAAGAGGTAGCTAAAGACTCCGAAGAGTAGGAATGTTATTAGGGTTTAGGACTTAGGATTTAGTAGGACTTAGTAAGGCACCGCTTGCAATACGAGGCGGTGTCTTTTTTACTGTATCCCGTACTTTTTACCGCCGTCATCTCCATAAATGACTAATTCGTCACCTCTTTCTGATCCATCCTCACTCTCGAGATCCATTTGTGCAATACACGTATCTCCATTTACCACTTCATAGCATCTTGCATGGACTTCATTTTGACCACTTACAACAGATCCACCCTCTAAACAATAAAAAGATCCAGGTGCTACTAATTGGAGATTATCAGCATCAGTCTCATCGAATACGCAAGTTACATCCATACTGCCATCCTCTCCTTCTCCCACGGCATGAACATTGATCGCATAACATTCCTGTCCATTATCATTGTTTGCTCCAAAAACATCATCCACAACCAACACAGAACCCGAGCTATAACTACTGCCGGTTTCGATACATGTCTGAGCCGCTTCATCTAGGCCATTCGGCGCATCTCCTGCACATCCTGCAAGACTTATAATAGCTGCCACTGTGGCAGATTTCCCAGTTAGTCCTTTTGCGCAACTTTCCATAATGTTGTCGTTATAATACACGCTAGGCATAATACCATTTTAACAATACTTGTCAATAGCGCTACTTCAGAGAGTCCTTAACAGATATAAATAAAGTTATCTATGCGATCTTCTCATGAGGCACCTCAAAATCAAGATATTGCAGATTTTCTTTCTCAATTCCCTGAGAAAACAGATCTTCGAGATGCTGAAGTCATGCAAGGCGTCAGGACTGTGCTTGGAACACAAGGTTTTACTGGCATAACGATATCTCCCACTGCAATCACGGGTTATTTTGGTGGTCATGTTTTTACTCTGAGCCAAGATGCTGAAACTGGTGGCCTTGCCACCGCTTATGTTACTTCGGCTTATGACAACGCCGTACATCATACTGGCGACATACCTGTGGCGCATTTCAAAACAATGACATTTTGGGAATATTTGTGGGATTTGGGACGTATACTAAACAGATCCTTGGAATTAGAATCTAATGAGCGTTCGCATAATACCGATCATTCAGTCCACTCGCTACGACTGCTTGCCCTAGGAGAGACTACCGACCCGGTTTCTATGTATCTATTATCAAGTGGCGGCTCTGCATATTATCGTGATAGTTCTTTCGAACATTATCTGCCTCCCTGCGTGATGAATCAGTTATCCGAATAAGCTCTCTAGCTTCCCCAACAAATCTTCTTAAAATCACATCTGTCGCAAGGTGCTCCTTTCTCGATTTTATCGAACTTAAGATCTTGAATACAACCGTATACTTCCTTTATTTCCGCAGTAAGACCCTGCACGTCGGCAGGTAGAATTTGGATCCTGACTTTTTTATCAGGCTTCTCCAAGAAATCAAGTTCGCCTGTGACGATATGCCACTTGAACCATGGATCTGCATCACCTAGTAGTTTGTAGAAGACAAGTTGACGCATCAAATCCCCATCAGAATTCTCCGTAAGGCCGCGCACTTCGTTTTCCGTCTTTGGTCTTCCTGTTTTGTAATCTACTACATTAACTGTGCTCATTTGCTCATCTACAGGCTCGATTCTGTCCATCTGGCCTGTGATTGGAATATCCTCCAGAAAGACCTTGTGCGACAAGAAATTGTACTCGTTGAAATAAGGGATCTGCCATTTGTCTTTGTTGTATGCATAGTATTCTCGGAGCAGTTTGTCACCTTTCGCGATAGATTCTTCGTTGTCTTTTTCCGTCATAACTTCGCGCTCCATGCCCTTGTAAAACTCTTCTATCAGGACTTCCACAGGTGGCAGGACTTTTTCCTTTTTGAATTTTTCGAAGAACTGTTGGAGTCCATAATGTATCGCCGTACCGAATGACAGATGCCGTTCTTTGACGCGAGGGACCTTTAGTACATTCTGGTATAAAAATTTACGAGGACAAACCAAGTAGTTGTTTAATGCTGTGACGCTGAGAGCATAGTCTTTTACCAACTCTTTCAAATATGAGTTTACACCTTCAGTCATCTCCTCTTTCGGCTTTGCGAAGAGAAGTTCAAGCCTCTCTTTCGCTTCTTCTTGGTAAGACTTCACGTCCAGTTTTTGCAGATTCTCTATATTGCTTATCATAACTGTCGGTGCCTGCAAACGCGGTTTCCCTATTTCGTAATTTTTTGCATAAGAGATACATACTTCCTTGCGCGCACGAGTCAGAGCTACGTAAAAGAGCCTCCGTTCGTCCTCTTCCTGCTCGTGCTTTGTCAAATCCTGCATAGGCATGATTCCCGCCGAAAGAGTGAGTTCGTTACGCGACTGCTGCTTCTCCCATTTTTTCTCGATCGCTTTGAAAATAAAAACGGCATTGAATTCGAGACCCTTGGCTTTGTGTACAGTCATCAATTGAACCGCCGACTTGCCAAGGCTGATTGGGGTTTCCTCAATAGATAGAAAGTGCTCCTCCATGACGTCTATCTGTTCGAGGAACTGAGCGAGCTTCATGCTGTGATCTCCCCTATTAAGACCTTTTACAATATCAAAAAGACTCTTGATGCGATTAAGCTCGCGTATGTCCTCCTTCTTCAATATGTAGTCCATGCATCCAGACTCGTTTAAGACCGCTTCAAAAAACTCCGCGAACGTCATGTTTGCCTGATACGAGATCCACTGATCGATTAATACCGCCAAGTTGTTGATTTTTACTATGTTTTTGAGCTGTGCTTCTTTCAGGACGGTGAGATCTCTGATTATGTCATAGTAGTGTTTACGTTTCTGCTTCACGAATTTTGTCAGCCTGTAAACGTCTTCGCGATCGATGTCTACAAAATCCAAATTGAGTATTCGGAAGAAATTCATGTCGTCAGACGGCCTGTCTATCAGTCTTAAAAGCGCTATTATCTTCTGGATCTGAATATCGGCCAAAATATCGTTTCCTCCTCTGACCTCATATGGGATATCCAGCTTTTTGAGGAACTCTACGAGATCTAAGACATCGGCATTATTGCGATAGAAGACTGCGATCTCCGACAAATCTTCTCCGTCCTTCTGAAGCTCTTGAATTTTCTTAGCTATAAAATAAGCCTCCTCATTCCCGTCTTCGAACTCGGCGAAGTTGACTATTCCTCCTACTGTTTGAGCATGTAGTTCCTTGGTAATATCTGCGATACGGTTTTCCAGCCGGTCATGATTCTTTGTTATTAGGCTACGCGATGCGTCCAAAATCCCCTGACTGCTGCGGTAGTTCTCCCTTAACACAATCTTCTTTGCTTCAGGATACTCCGCTGTGAATTCCAAAATATTCTCCAAAGAAGCGCCTTGGAACCTGTAAATCGACTGATCGTCATCTCCAACAACGAATATATTCGGGTTCTCGAAAAAGCTTCCCAGTAGTGTCACCACTGAGTTTTGCGCTGTGTTAGTGTCCTGATATTCGTCTATCAAAAAGTACTGATATTTCTCCTGATAATATGCCAGCAAAAAGTCGTCCGTCTTTAGCTTATCGACTACAAACATAATCATATCTTCGAAATCGTAACGACCTCTCTCTTTCAGTTTGAGCTGATACTCCTCGTATATATCCGCCAGTTCGCTTTGCTTGCCTATGTTTTTTGCGCGGTCAAGGAATTTGCCAAATATCTTACCTGTGCGCGGATTCACTTCTGTTTCCTGCTCGAGTTTGGCTGCATCATCTTTTATTATTTCTCGGAGTTTTTCTGCGCTTACTCCTTCCCTCTTAAGGTTTGAAATTGCATTAAGAGCTGGTCTTAGGTAGTAATACTTGCTTCCAAAAGGCCGTAAGTGTTCCAGCTTCAGCTTGTCTAAAATCCCACGCATGATCTGATATTTCTCTACCTCTGTGATTGGCTCAAGATCTTTTGCGAACATGAATTTGTCAGGCCATTTCTTGATAATGTCGTTGCAGAACGAATGAAAAGTGTAGATATCAACGTAGTGTGCAGCGCTTCCTACTATGTCTTTAAGGCGCTCTCTCATTGCAATAACTCCGCTCTCCGTGAATGTAAGCGCCAAGATGTTCCCAGGATTAATTTGAGTCCTCTTAAGGATCTCCGCGATGCGCATCGTAAGAACCTGCGTCTTACCGGTTCCAGGCCCCGCCACTACCAAAACAGGCCCTTCTATCTCTGTTACAGCTTCTCGCTGTGCCGGATTTAGTTTGGCCAAATAGTCTTCGTATGCTGGCATTTAATCTTGTTATGAGTGCCAGTATTTTATATTGGATTTGGACTAAAGCCAAGGATTGCCATTTCGGAATTCCTCTTCCAACCTCGAATTTCGCCACTACTTCAATAGGGTTTTGCTCGATTTTCTATGAAAAATATTCATTCCTTTGTCATGAATCATTTTTCTTGAAAGTTGTTGTACGCTTCTCGGCAAATATGCGAATTTGCCTGCGCTGCCAAACGCGATTCTCGCTATTACATAAAAAAGAGAGCAATCACGAGGGGGATGGATTACTCCCTTATTAAACTCCCTAAGCATATCTAGAAGAAAACTCCATAATCCTCGGTTATGGATTCCCTTCCCTAGCAAGCTAGGAGAAGAAACCCAAGAAAGTGAGCGAACTCACTATTTACCTATAAATCCCGAAGGAAAAATAAGCAAAGGAAAAGAAAATTTCTAACCTTCTAACTTGATAGACACCAAGCCCGTCTAACAAGGAAGGAAAGCAGTAATAAGACTTTGGGAAATCTTAAAACTATCAACTAGCTAATACTCAGGGAGAAAACTGCCGAGAAGAAGGAGGCATAATGCAATGTGTGGTTTAATCTCCCCTTCTCGACATATTACTCCCTAAGTTTAGTTTTTTGTGTTCTGAGAAGCGTGTTTTCAATGAGCTTTTTAGACCCTCTAAGCAAGACCGGAAGGAAAATTTCTAAGACCTAGTAAACCAGGGAAAGAAATATGAGATGTAAACAAACTCCGAAGAGTAAATCAACAAGGATCCAACCAGTCTGTACTTAGAGAGAAACGCGCCGAGAAGAAGAAATCAAAACGGGGGGTGATGAGAACCGCTACTCGACACATCACTCTCTAAGTGGGCAGTGTTTTTGTTTTTTATTTTCAAAGAACTTACAACATAATAACATAGCCTTGACATAGAGTCAAGTCCTTGATCCCATATTATCCAATTAATTTACTCCAATATAGACTCTGCCGACTTGATATCGGACTGCTTGATCTGAGGCTTTGGAGTCTCCAACTGCTCTATCTCCCGTTGTTGCCTCTCAGTACTGATCATAAGTGGCTTCAAATCGGTTTCGTTTACTTTGACTATTCTCATCTGCTTCTCTCTCAACAGCACATCATCTTGAAGCTCCTGTGGCAGTTTTGATTTCCTGTTCATTGTACCGACTCCATGCTTAGCTAGCGCTATGTCCATTGCGCTGCGAAAATTAATATAGTGATCAAATTCCGCAATTAGACTAATTATATTTTCTCTCTCCTGCGGGTCCATTGTTTCCGCGAACTCATAATTCTGAATCTTCTTGAGACTCGCCAAAATCGGCGCTACCGCTTCGATTGATATTATGAAAAACGAATATCCGTCTTCGTAATAAGTGAGCTTTTTAAGCTCGCTAATCGCCTCCGTAGGCACAACCAGAAATACAGCATTGTATATTTCGTTGTGTCCTTTGATCTTCTTTGCTGTGCTCTTTACGGAGTTTATTATGTAATTCTGAAAATTGTCCGACCGTGACACCTTGGCATCGAATACTACGAACTGATCCAGGAATCCGATCATGAAGTCCGGCTTAAGCTTGCCATCGAAACCGTCAGGCAAATTAGTATTCGTGTAACTGTCGAAACTCAGCTCCGGCGCTGCACACAGTTCCGCCATGTATCTTATTACCTTCTCTTCGTGCTCTGCCCACATCCTGTCTCTTTCCTTTAGCTCCTGCTCTTCACGCTCGGCATCTTCTCTACGGATACGGGCTTTCTCGTCCTCCAGTGCTTTCTGAGATGCGTCCAACTTATCTATCTTATGCTCAAGCTCCCTGCGCTGCTTAGACTCTTCCGCCTCGTACCTGGCCACTTTTTTACCAAGCTCATCGTTAGCTGCTTCCAGTTTCGCAATTTGCGCGAACTGTATTTTGTTCTTTCCACCGAGTTCATCCTTACGCGTTGTTTCCGCTCTTAGCTGAGCCTCTAACTCTCCTATTTGCTTATCTTTTTCCTCAATTAGCTTCGTATCTTCCGGAGTCTGCTTCCTTGTTATAGAAACGTAAATGAGTACACCTATTCCTATCAGAGCCAATATTCCTACGTAATCCATGTTTGTTTGGTTAGAGTGGCTCTCAGTATAATTAATTACTTTCCCTTATTCCACCTTTTCTGATAGACTGCTTCCGTTGCTGATATTTTGATAATTATTTTTATGGCTGTAAAAATTTCCGATTTAGCCAAGAAACTCGAGATGAGCGAGAAGGAGCTAAGAGCTAAGAGTAAGATCCTTGGTGTTGATATTGACGCAGAAGAAACAGAGATTGACGAAGAGATTGCAGAGCTTCTTGAAATGGAGCTTTCCGGTACAGAGAAGGATACTGCCGATGTTTACGATGAGATGATTGCGAATCAGATGGATCGAGAAATTGTGAAAACACAGCGAAAAAAGACAGCTGGCAGCTCTAAAAAAGAAGTTAAGAAGGATAAAGTTGCCTCTTCCAGCGACTTGAAAAACAAGATCATTGAGATAGAAGAAACTATCTCTGTAAAAGAGCTTGCCGAGAAGGCCGAGCTTTCTCCCGCAAAAATCATAGGAGAGCTTATGAAAAACGGCATATTGGCTAACATCAATCAATTACTGGATTACGAAACCGCTTCCATTATCTCAGACGATCTCGGACTAAAGCTTAAGAGAAAACGTGCCAGTGCTTCTATTGAAGATATTTTTCAGGGTAATTTGGAAAGCCTTCTTAAGGAAGATGATTCTTCTGTACTTGAGAAGAGAGCTCCTGTTGTAAGTGTTATGGGACATGTCGATCACGGTAAGACCAAGCTTCTTGATGCCATTCGCCATACCAATGTTGTTGCAGGTGAAGCAGGAGGCATTACGCAACATATAGGTGCCTACCAAGTCGCAGTCCCAAGCGAGAAGCCCGAGCTCAAAGGTAAAATCATCACATTCCTCGATACCCCAGGGCACGAAGCTTTTACTTCGATGCGTGCCCGTGGAGCTAAGGCTACAGACGTTGCGATCCTTGTAGTTGCTGCTGACGAAGGCGTAAAACCTCAAACAATTGAAGCTATCAATCATGCACGAGAAGCTGGAATTCCTATCATCGTCGCTATCAATAAAATAGACAAAGAGAATGCCAACCTTGACAAAGTAAAAGGTGAACTTGCAGAGCAAGGCTTACAGCCTGAAGACTGGAGCGGTGACACAGTCATGGTCCCAGTTTCCGCTATGACAGGTGAGGGAGTCACTACTTTACTAGAGATGATTCTCCTTACAACCGATATGGCTGATCTCAAGGCCAATCCTAACAGGCCTGCCGTAGGAACCGTAATCGAAGCAGACCTTGATCCTAACTTTGGCCCCGTAGCTACTGTCCTTGTTAATACAGGGACTCTTCATATAATGGATAATATAATTGTTGGAAGTACTTATGGACGCGTCAAAGCTATGATCGACCATACCGGCAAGAAACTCAAAGAGGTTGGCCCATCAGGCGTTGCTCGTCTGGCAGGCCTTCACGAGACACCAAAGAGCGGAGATATCCTTCAAGTTGTTGGTTCCGACAAAGAAGCCAGGCTTCAATCTGTCAAAATCAAAGAGATGCTCAAGAATAGAGACTATCAGAAACGTGGCCTCGGTGTAGATGAGCTGATGAGCATGATCCAACAAGGCAAACTTAAGACACTTAAACTTATTATTAAGGCTGATACCAAGGGTTCACTCGAGGCTATCAGGCAATCTTTGGCAGAGATAAAATCCGATGACGTAGCTATAAAAGTCGTACATTCCGGAGTAGGCGCAATTACCGAATCCGACGTTATGATGGCTGTTGCCGGTGGAGGCATTGTCGCAGGCTTCCATGTCGAAGCTAATTCCCACGTCAAGAAGGTGGCTGAACGCGAGAATGTTGAGGTTGTGATTTATAAGGTCATCTATGAACTTATTGATGACGTCAAAAAACTACTGACAGGTCTTCTCGAACCTGAAATAGTCATAAACGAACTCGGCAAGATTCAGCTCAAGGGTATTTTCTTCACTGGAAAAGGCGAGATGATAGTTGGAGGCAAAGTTATTGAAGGCAGACTCGAGAAAGATGCCGGCTTACGTGTTTTCCGTGGAGAAGAAACAATCGGTACAGGCAAACTGACTGCGCTCAAGGTAGTCAATGAAAATGTCAAAGAGGTTCATGACGGACAAGAGTGTGGCATAACGTACAAAGGTGATGTCAAACTCATGGAAGGCGATGTGCTTGAGGCATTCAAAGAGGAGAAGAGGATCAAGACTCTTGGATAAGATCGGTTTTGACAGCTAGCTCGTTCGTGGCTTCGCTTTCTGTCTTTTTGCAATAGGGTTTTGCTTCATTTTCTGCGAAATTAGTCGAATAGATTCTTGTGGAACTATCCTCCTGATTTCTTAAAAATGATTGTTCGCTTCGGCAAATGCGCTTATTTGCCTACGCTGCCAAACGCAAAACTCGCTACTTCCTTTGGGCTAGCATGTACGCCCTCAAAAGATTGTAAGCGCTGCAGATACTCTCTTGCTAGCTATCAAAACCTTAGTGATTATAGATTTTGAGCCTGCAGAGTCGTTCGTAATAAAAGAAAAACCTCATTGCACCGCAGTGGATGACTAGCAAAAAATCGTATATACTCCCTACCGACTACTGACTATCGACTTAATGAAAATTTTAATCACAGGAGGCGCTGGGTTTATAGGGACTAATTTTACTTATTATTATTTCGACAAGCATCCAGAAGCTGAGATTGTCATTCTCGACAAACTTACTTACGCAGGTACTCGTGAGAATCTTGATCCGTTATCAGACGATCCTCGCTTTAAGTTTGAACAGATTGATATTATTGATAAAGATGCTGTTTTTGCTCTGTTTGCGCGAGAGAGGTTCGATACTGTTGTGAATTTCGCTGCGGAATCGCATGTTGATCGTAGCATCCACGAACCAAGTGTTTTTGTTATGACTAATGTTGTAGGGACTCACAACCTTCTTGATGCGTCGATGCAATTTGGCGTAAAAAGGTATCATCAAATTTCTACTGATGAGGTTTATGGTGACCTTGGTGATAACTCTACGGATTTATTTCGCGAGGACTCCCCTCTTAAGCCAAGCTCTCCTTACTCCTCTTCGAAGGCTGCCGCTGACCTGGTGTGCCATGCTTATCATCGTACTTATGGATTACCTGTTACTGTGAGTCGCTGTTCGAACAATTATGGGCCATATCAATATCCTGAAAAACTCATTCCTTACTTTTATTTTTTGGCATCAAAGGGAGAAAAAGTTCCCGTTTATGGAGATGGTGGGAATATTCGTGACTGGATTTATGTAGACGATCATTGCGAGGCCGTTGACATCATTATTGATTGCGGTAAACCCGGAGAGATCTACAATATTGGAGGCAATTGCGAAAAGACCAATCTGGAAATAACGCGAGAAATCCTCGATTACGTTGGCCAAGGAGAAATGGAGTTCGTCGAAGATCGCAGAGGACATGATAGGCGCTATGCTATCGACAATAGAAAGATGGAGCGTGAGTTTGGATGGAAACCCAAGATGCCGTTTGCGGATGGCCTTAAAAAAACTTTTCAGTGGTACGATTTAAATCAAGAATGGCTAAATCAAAAATCTTAATTCTAGGTTCACATGGCATGCTTGGCAGCGACCTTGTGAAAGTTCTGTCTCCTATCTACGATGTTACTGCGTGGGATAGAGATGATCTTGATGTTACCGATGAATCCGCCGTTAAGTCTCGCGTCTCCGAGGTAAATCCGGATATCATCATCAATGCGACCGGCTATACCAATGTCGATGGAGCCGAAGCTGATCGTGACTGTGCATTGGCACTCAATGGACATGCCGTAAAGTACTTAAATGACTGCGGAGCCATACTTGTTCATTACAGCAGTGATTATGTCTTTGATGGTGAAAAAGATGGTGAGTACGAGGAGTCAGACACTCCAAACCCAATCAATGTGTATGGCGAATCCAAGCTTCGTGGTGAAGAGGCCCTTATTGGCAAATTCTACTTAATCAGAACTTCTTGGCTATACGGGCACAATGGCAAGAATTTTGTCGAAACCATGCTATCTCTCGCCGAAAACAGAGATGAGATTACGGTTGTGAACGACCAAATTGGCAAGCCGACTTATACAGAGGACTTGGCTTATGCAACCGCAAAACTCCTATCTGATAGGCCTGACTTTGGCGTTTACCATCTCGTAAATGAAGGGTCTATGAGTTGGTACGATTTTGCCAAAGAGATCTTTGAGATTTCAGGCAGCAATGTTAAGATTTCACCCGTTACCAGTGAGGAATTTGTCAGATCGGCGAAGAGACCTAAGAATTCCCGACTCAAGAACACAAAGAGACCTCATTTAAGACCGGTGAAGGAAGCGCTTAGAGAGTATTTAGATGGCAGATAACAAGACACAGATAACAGATATAACTCAAGTGACATATGAAAGGAGTAATCCTTGCAGGCGGCACAGGTTCGAGACTCTCCCCTCTCACAGTAGTGACTAATAAGCACTTACTCCCGGTGTATGATAAGCCTATGATTTATTATCCTCTGATGACTCTTCGCAAAGCAGGGATTAGGGATATTATGATTGTTTCCGGGCGTGGTCATGTCGGAGATTTTCTTGAGTTACTCGGTTCAGGCAAGAAGTTTGGTGTAAATCTTAAGTACGAGGTTCAGGAAGAAGCTGGAGGGATCGCGCAAGCTCTATCTTTGGTAAATGATTTCGCCGATGGAGACACAACCGTTGTTATTCTTGGAGATAACATCTTCGAAGACGATATCTCACCATATGTTCAAGCTTTTTCAGAAAAACCTTACGGTGCTCATATTCTTTTGTCGCATGTCCACAATCCTAAGTCTTATGGTGTCGCAAGGATTGAGGATGACAATCTGCAAGAGATCATTGAGAAACCTGTAGAGCCGCCTTCAGATCTTGCTGTAACAGGATTATATATGTACGACTCTCGCGTCTTTGATATTATAAGAACTCTTAATCCTTCGGCCAGAGGAGAGCTCGAGATTACAGATGTTAACAACTACTATATCAACAAAGGGGAGATGACATACTCTATCTTGAAAGGTTTCTGGGGCGATTGCGGAGAGTCTTTTGACAGCCTTCTGGCAACAGGACAGAAAGTTAAGGAACTCGGCCTTTACCGAGAACATCAACCAGTTAACGAAAAACACAAACATGAAATACAAGACTATATTAGTTGCAGGGTCGATAGCGTTTGATTATATCTTCAAGTACGAAGGCGAATTCAGTAGTCACTTCGAAGGTCATGATCTCAATAAGATTAGCACTTGCTTCTTTACCCCTCAGCGAGAACGGTTCTTTGGCGGTACAGGAGGCAATATTGCTTATACATACTCTTTGTTCGGAGGCGCGCCCATAATGATCTCTGTTGCAGGTGGTGATTTCCACGGAGATTACGAGGAGTGGCTGAGTCAACATGGCATTCATCTTGATGCAGTCAAAATTGTCGAAGATGGAGACACCGCTTGCGCATATATCGTGACAGATACTCGCGGCAACCAGATTACCAATTTTTATCCCGGAGCTTCTCTTGAGAAACAAGATTTGGGCGTTGATTTTGCCGATTTTTACGAACCTTTGCTTATTATTTCTCCTATGAATCTTGATAATATGATTGAGCTGGCTGACAAAGCTCATGAATCAGGAGTCCCATATATTTTCGATCCGGGACAGCAAATTACTCTATTTGATGCAGATACAATGCAGAGAATAGCTGGCAATGCTTTCATAGTTATTGTTAATGATCATGAATTCACTATTCTCAAAAAGAGTGTTGATCCCGCTACTATCGACAAATTAATAGTTACCAAGGGAGAACAAGGCTCAGAAGTCTTTGCCGATGGTAGCAGTTTCAAAGTCGGAATAATCAAACCTGATTCCGTTACCGACCCAACAGGTTGCGGTGATGCTTACCGAGGAGGGCTGTTATATGGGCTACATCAAGGTTATGACCTTGAGAAATGTTGCAGGTACGGAGCTCTTGCCGCTACTTATAGTATCGAGCAAAAAGGCACACACAATCACACTTTTACGCTTGAAGAGTTTGAGGCCAGGTTATAAGTCCCCAAGCCTTTTCCCCCATGCCTCTATATAGAAATTCTGTCTGTGGAGCACGCATATTCCGTGTTTCTCAATATTCTGCCGGTGCTGTCTTGTACCGTACCCTTTGTGCGATTCGAATCCATATACGGGATGCAATATCGCTAATTTGGTCATTATTTCGTCTCTGGTGACTTTTGCGATGATCGAGGCGGCCATGATGCATCTTTCCTTTTGGTCGCCTTTTATGATGCTTTTGTATGGATACTTAAGATCAAGCTTGTCGCTGCCGTCGATAAGCAGGGTAGCCGGCTTAACTCCGATTTGCTCAAGAGCTCTGTTGTAAGCCAAATTAAGTGCGTGCTTCATGCCTTGCTCCACCTCGCTTACCTCGGAAATACCTATGCCCAGCAGTGTTTTTTCTTGGATTTTTATAAAAAGCTTCTCTCGAGCCTTCTTGGAAAGCTTCTTGCTGTCGTTCAGACCTGGCAATCTTGTGTTTGGCGGTATATGGCACACCGCTGCGACTAGCGGACCTGCCCATGGTCCTCTGCCTGCTTCATCCGCGCCTATTATTATACTGGTTTCTTCCATTTTAGATAAACATTTGGAGGCTAATAGTAAATCCAACCCATATCAGTGACAGTACGAAAAATACAGCCTCGCGTGATGATTTCACCGCATGCAAATCCTCAAAAATAAAAGGGAATCTTAGTGGCACAAAGATGACTGTAGCAGGTAGCATTGCCCACAATACATCTACCACGCCAAAGTTCATATCAGGCTGCACTCCTTGCCTGATACCGTACAGATAGAACGAGATCGTGAATGCTATTGCTATTGTTAAGAGTACATCACTTGCCACTCCAACTCTCTTCCGGCTCAGCCTTGGTGTGTCTATGCTCAACAAATATCCGTAATATATGAACTTGGCACATATGATGTTAACACCTAGCGTCAGGATATAACTATCGCCACCAATCATGAAGACATACGGTATATTGGCCACAAGAAAATAAACTAGGAATAAGATGCCTACGAGAAATGCACCTATACTTATCTCGCTACGTTTGATACTTAGCATCTTAAGTCTAAAGCCTGCAATTTCTATGATATTCATTGAGAAAAACACAAATAGGCCAATAAATGACAAGCTCTCGATAGATATTCTGTCGCTGATCCATACCGTCATAGGATAAACTGCGAATGTTATCGCTCCTATCAGTATATTTTGGATAGCCGGATTTCTGATTCCTCTTTGCATAAACAAAAATAAGCAGGATTAGTTGTCCTGCTTATTATAATTTCTAACTTCTTACTTAGCGAATTAATCTTCTTTCTTCTCTTCTTCTACCGGAGCTTCTTCCGCTTCTGCAACTTCTTCTTCCTTAGTCTCTTCCGCCTTTTCTTCTGCCGCAGGTTCTACTACCGCTTCTTCAGTAGGAGTTTCTTCGCTCTCGACTATATCCTCCTCCACTTCGAGCATCTTGACGTCGCCATCTCTCATCTGCGTCTCGCGTAGTCTTGCCGCCTTACCTGTTCTCTCACGCATGTAGTAAAGCTTGGACTTTCGGACTTTCGCTTTCTTTACGACTTCGATTTTCGCAATGTTATTAGAGTATAGAGGATAAATCTTCTCCACTCCTACTCCTGATGCGATCTTCCTTACGGTAAAGGTCTTATCCAGTCCTTCTCCGCTTCCCATCTTGATGATAAGTCCTTCGAAGATCTGAATTCTCTCTTTCCCACCTTCTTTTATTTTCTGGTGAACACGGACTGTATACCCCGTTCTAATCTCGGGAACAGTCTTAAGTCCTGGCTTGTGGACTTCTCTTATTAATTCTTGGCTCATAACATAAGGTATTTAAAAAAATCAAGCGAGTAGGAATATACGGGATTACTTATCTATTATCAAGATGAAATTTTGTGATCGACTTTGTTGATGCCAATTATGTTCTCGGCATCCTTGATAAGGTCTTTTGTGAACTTGTCATTACATTTTACCCTATACAAGAAGTCGTCCCTAGTAAGTATACTGTATTTAATAGGTCTCTTTGACTCTATACTATCTAGGAAATTCTGTAATTTCTCTCTCTCGACGTCTCCTACAATGAGCATGTCTACAGGTGCCTCTTTGTCTACGAAGAGTCCTGAAAGCAGCAAGAAGTCTATTTTGCCAAGCTTCGCGATTTTCTTGATAATGTTCTCCTTAGTGTTCACCGATTTGATAATAATACTACGAAGCTCACCAAATATTATAAAATTCTTATTCACGTGATAATACTTCTTCCTGTTTCTGACACGTGACCTTAGCAGTCCTATCTTTTTTAGATTATCGAGCTCACGTCTTATTGAATTAATTTGTTCGTCAAGCTCACGCGTTAATTCTCTAATAAAAAATTCCTGATCCGGGTTGAGCAAAAAGATTGTTAGAAGTTTGGCCCTGGCTTTAGATGTAAACAGTTGTTTAAGCACTTTTTGATCTTATAAGTATGTCCCCCTCCTTGGCCTATATGTGTATACATATTTTATACACTACGCGCACAAATGTATAAGTTTTTTCGCCTAAATGCAAGAAAAAAAGTACAAATTTGGTATTCAACCCTCATATTCCCTGTTACAGATTACCAAGAGGCCCGCACTCGAGATGTCAATATATTGCCTTACCACTCTTATTATTCTCCTCTTTGTTCTATTTTTTTATTCGCGCCCACTCTTCAGAATGGTCGCTGTTCAATTTTTGTATTCATTTCTCTTGGCTTACTGCAAACAAAAAGCGGCTTTTTGACAGCCGCTTTGAAAATACGTTTTGGACTTATTCTATGCTTTAGTAATCCTCCTCTTCTTCGTCGCTACTGCTTGACCCCCACGAGTTCAATAGCTGGGTGTAAAAAAATCCTGTTATTATGCCGAGAATCGCTTCGAAGAATATTGTCATTGTCGGCGTAGTGCCGCTTGAGACCTCCCAGAAGAAAAATGTGATGTAGTTGCAAGAAGCTTGTATGTTTTCGAATGCCAATATCAGTATGACAGCACTCATAATTATCGATCCGGCCAAGTAGAAAGCTTTCATGTGTTTTGTTTTTAGGAAGTAGGAATTAGCCTCAATAGTATTTATCCGAGGTATTTCTTAAATACTTTAGTCAATCTAACCTGATTACGCAAGATGCCATGATTCTCTGTACCTGGTGCGTACATCTGATCTATTGCAGCCTTGTATTCTGGTGGATAGTTCTTCGCTATTTTTTCAAGCTCCACCTTCATGTCCTCATCTGCGACCTCAATATTCTCTTTCTTGTAGACTTCCCTGAGAGCGAGTCTCAATGTTACTTGCTTCTCTGCTCCTTTGCGCAGATCCTTGCGTGGATCTTTGCCTGCTGCTTTCTGCTCCTCCATGACCTTGTCCCAGTCCATTCCTCTCGAATCCATGCTCTGCTTGCTACGCTCCAGCATGAAATCTATTTCGTCTTCTATCATAGATTCCGGTATTTCGATGGTTGCCTTCTTAGTTAATTCCTCCAGAAACTCCTCCTCACGCACTTTCTCGGCCTCTTCCGTCCTCACGTCCATCAAATTAGTTTTGATGTCCTCTTTGAGCTGTTTTAGCGTTTTTGCATGTCCGCCAGATACCTTTTCGGCGAATTTGTCGTCAAGCTTAGGTAGTTCCCTCTCTTCGATGCGATTCATCGTTACGTCGAATGTAACTTTTTTGCCCTGGAAATTTTTTGAGTGATACTCTTTTGGGAATGTAAGGTTTAATTTCTTCTTTTCCCCTTTTTTCATACCCACAAGTCCGTCTTCGAATCCAGGTATAAGTGTCTCGTCACCGATAATCACAGGGTGATTCTTGCTACTTGTGTTTGGCAATTCCTTTCCGTCCTTATCAAAACCTGCAAAATCCACTTCGACTCTGTCACCTTTCTTTGCAGCCCGCTCTACATCCTTGAATGTTGCTTCCCTCTTTGACAGGCTCTCTATAATTTCCTCTACATCTTTATCTGTTACTTTGATCTCTTTTTTTGCTACTTTGATCTTGGAGTAATCCTTTAGCTCAACATCAGGCATGACTGCCACAGTTGCTTCAAAATGCAGTGGATATTGCTTCGTTATGTTCAGTTTTGGCCTGGAAACAGGCTCGATTTTTTCCTGCTGCATAGCTTTTGCATAAGCTTCCGGCAACGCCAAATCCACGACTTGAGATTCAAAAGCTGTGTCTCCGACCCTTTTCTTAACTATGTTGATTGGGGCTTTCCCCGTTCTGAAGCCGTCAATTTTTACTTCTTTTGAAATCACTTCAGCGGCTCTCTCTTCGTATACTTTCATCTCACTGTCTGTCATTGCAACCACGATCTTTACTTCTGATTTTGGCATTTTCTCTACCTTGACGTCCATTTTCTTAGGGTTTAGGGTGTAGGGTTTGGGGTGTAGTGGTCTTGTGGGCAAATTCTTCATGATGGTATAGGATTTGCCTCCTCATCGCAAGGTATTTACACCTGTAAGATTTTCAGGTATACTGTATAGATAATTTTTATCTTTGTACGCTCGTGACCAATCCAAACTCAAGATCGATTGTTGATGGGATCAATAGGCGTAATACATTAGCTGGTAATTTGTATTACGAATCCGTGACCACCGATGGTTCAACTGTGCTTCGAGTCAGAGATCGCGTTGCTAGCGTTGTGAATAAGATTTTAGGCGAAGAGCGTCCCGACAGATACGATGTACTTGGCAAGGTTCTTGGAGCCAAGAGACTCAAGAAGCCTGGATTCCTCAACAGAATGTTTGGCGGTCTGAGCAAACGTATTGCAGGTCTGTTTGGGCGAGAGACTGCCGATTCAGAACCTCATATGAGTAATTTGGAAATACCTGATATCAATACTCCTGATTATATACGCATCACCTCTACTCTAAGGGATATCCTACCTCCAAGTGACGTTATGGAGCTACCTGATGATCCCGACTATCCAGAAGAAGCCAATCTTGATACCCTTGCTGAGGATGATCCTCGAAGGAGGCATAAAATACTCAAAGAAGAGTTAAGAAGTCTTGTCTCTGATGCTGCTCTTGGAGATCCTGAGATGGCTTTTGTTTATCATGACTTAGTTGATGATGCTTCTTTGGAAGACTACCGAAGAGCTATTGAGATTCTTGGAGCAAATAGAGAGGCGGCAGCGCCTGAATCACCTGCTGCAGAAGGTGATACTGATGAGTCTTCTTGGCAACCACCTACAGTATTTCAAATAAGATCTCTCGCTATAGCCAGACGGATTGCCAGAGAGAATGCCGCTATGTTAGGAAATACACCTCAAGGATACGAGCCAATTGTCAGACCTGAGAATTACCGTAGAGCCTATATTGAGGCTTATTTTGACAGATTCGGTTTTAGAGATGATGACTTGAGAAGAGCGACACTAATACATGCTGCAAGGCAACTTGAACAAGATAGCCAAAAGAACGAGATCACGTTTGAAGAAATACTCGATAAAACCAAGGGCATCAGCAAGAGCACACGTTCCGCGCTACATGCGCATATGACAGACGCCGAAGTCTCTGACGGCATCGCTTCCAAGCAAATTATTCTTGATGATTTGCCGCAAGTCATTGCCGTACTTAGAGCCGCTCTTATGAGTGGACGCGTATATGATCGTCCCGTGAGTCTTGACGAGAACTTTGGTGCCTTGATGCTTAAATTGCACAAGATGTACCACATGTATCAAACATTAGATGATCTGGAAGGCATGGACGAACAAGAATTACGCGATCCATCCTCGAGTTATCAGAGGATTATTGAGACTCAAGCCGAAAGAGCACGAAAACAGATTAGAGCGACATATAGAGCCGTGGTCGGACAGCCTCCTATAGCAGACGACCCCGAACATCAAATTGCTGCTTCTCTGTCCGGCGAAAATTCGGACAACGAGGATGCTGACGGTGAAAATCCAGAAAACAATAAACCAAATCACAGGTGGGATTCATTAAAAGATAAGTTTTCCGGACTTATGGAGTCTTACAGAGAAAATCCACTAATGCGTGAAGCGGTTCAGGTTGGACTTGATATGTTCTCTTACTGGTTTGTAAGCCGCGTTAGGCGCTTACTTACTCGATCCCCGAAGAGGACAGGAGCCGAAAGCCATAGAGAACGTCGCCATGCCTCTTAATTCCCTTCCAAATCCTAAAAATTAAATAAATTTACACATGAGAATCCCATACAAGAATCCTGACAAACTGATTGACCGCGTCATAAGCGACCTCAATCTGGATCTCAATGCCAAGCAAAAATCACAACTGCGCGAGGATCTTTCTGATATTTATTGCGCGAGGCTCTATCTCATGATGAATACGCTTGCAGGTGACAAAGAGCTTCCTCTAGATGACAGAACTGAGTTTTTGAAGTTTGTTACGTACATGCCCGACATCGAAGATGATCTTAAATTTGAGGCTGAGGTTTTTTACGAGGATATGATTAGGACTTATCAACTTGTAGATTCTTACAAAAAACATGTCAAAGCAGCTTAACAGGAGTGGGATTTTCTGGTATAATTAATAGATAAAAACACAAAAAAACAAATGGACGCGTCAGCTGGACAATCACCGGAACAATTAGCACAAGCTTTTGAGGCTCAGTCTTCCGCGCCACGAAGTCGTGAAGATATCGCCGTGCCACTTCTCCCAGAAGGAGATGATAGGACTCCCGTACTTGGCAACGTAAAAATCAGCCTACTTGTCAAAAACAATCCTGATACTGATTTTGGTGACTGGCTCAATACCTATAGCGAGAAAGCTACTCAAGATGAGATGCGCGAAGCGCTCACCGGCGTCGGATCTCAGGCAAGCAATGTTGCTAAATTTCTAGCTGAACTAAGAAGTTCCAATGCTCAGCAAACAGTTGCTTACGCTGAACTGAAATCCTTAATTGAGAAGACGGATGCCAGAAAAGACACATATGCCGAAGCCACTCAGGAAGCTGATGAATTTAAACGAGGACTGATTCTGGATAATGTTGGTGCTTTCTTGAAGAGAGAGGTTGTTGAAGGACTGCAGAATGAACCTATCATGACTCTGGTGAAAACGGGTTTGGCTTTGTTCCTTATTCACAAACTTTACTCTACTTTTATTAGCGACAATGATACCGCGAAGAAGTGGTTCTGGGGTGGACTTAGTGCTGCCGCAGGAGCTTACCTTCTCAATGGCTATATCAAAGATGACAAAGGCCGAACAGGCCTTGAAATGGCAGGACTGACTCCAGACATAAAAAACAAAGAACTTGCTTGGTTCTGCAAAGAAGCCGGCATAGATGAGAGCCGCGAACGCACTGCTATGATCATGAGACTGACCGATGTGAAAATCGATACTTTGGCTAACTTGTACTCAGAAGGAGGAGGAGAGATAGATGTTTCGGAGCTAATCGATGATCCTAATTTGACCGATGCAGAGGCTGAAGAGTTGGACAAGATGAATACTCCATCTATGAGGAAATCTCTATACAAGACTGTTGGCAAACTTATTGAGCTTGCCGGCGTATCTAGCCCTCTTGAGCTAAAAACAACATACCATGGCCAGCCATTACTAATGGTGATATTCGATCTTGCCAGGAAGCATAAAGGCATTACTCCGGCTCAGATTGAAGTCGCTACAAGCACAAACGATAGAAGCTTGTCCGAGGTTCTGTCTAACTTCTCAATTGAAGGTATTGATCTTGGCGTAAGAGAAGAGAGGCTGTGGATGAACGGATATCCTTTTGCATATGCACTTGAAGGAGGCGTTCTCAAAATTAAAGATGCACAGGATCCGTCAAAGCAACTTGCTGAATTTAGCACGTCCAATCCCGACACCCTCAAGGTAGGACTCGAAACTTTTTATTCAACAAAACACAATGTAGCCCTCAAAATCAAAAGTCTGTTTGAAACAATCTATAAACCTACTACCTCCGGACTAATCATTGCATGGGATGAAGCCAAGAATGAATGGACGATCAAAGGATTCCGTGTCCCAGCGATGCCAGCTCTCGGTATTCAATCCGAGATGGAGATTGAGCTTGGAATTTATTTCAGCGCAAAAGGGGCACTGTCTGTAAGACCGCAAGGTGGACGCGATGATATTACTCCTGAAGATTTGGAGAAACAAATCGTACATGCCGCTCTTATTAAGAGACTTAAGGAAGACGGACCTGACTTCTGCAGAGCTAAACGTATAGATATCAAAGAGCATGACGAAGCTAAGAAGCGCATTGAAGCTGTCGTCGACGGCACACCTGTTGTAATGACTTACAAAGGCAACAAATACAATCTTATTGAGGCCGATTGGGACAAAGGAAGCCTTATCGACTACTACAAAGGCGGGATGGAGACGTCTGCATCTGCAGCGCTTGAAACAGCCTTTGAGCCGCTAAGATATAATGGCAGTGATCTTCTTGCCGGGTTTAATTTGATAAGCAATTGGCATGGAACAGATGCTGACGAATACCATGAGTTTAGGACTCTTTACGAGATGAAGCCTAATGAGATGGGACTACTCCTATCCGGCATCATTCGTGGTCTTGACCAAGATGGATCTGATTTGGATGCCAAGATAGCTGAGAAACGCCAGAAACTGCTTGATGATGTGAAGTCCGGACTTGACGATATTGCCCACAGATTTAATGAGTTCAAAACCGATCCCGCAAGTAAGCAGGTTACCGAGGCCGAATTCAACGAGCAGTATATCGGTCAATTGCAACTCGCTGGCATGCCGTCCAGTTATTATAGAGGCAAGTTCAAGGTGTTATCAGATAGACCGAGGTCTATCGACTATGCAAGCAATGATAAATTCGGACCGGCTTACTACAATGTAAAGACTCAGGCTTTCACATATTTCTTCCATGAGACTGGGGATGTTTCCGTCAAAGGAGATAGCGAAATTACTGCTGAAGACAGGAAGAGAGTTGATGATGCATACCATAGGATAGATCAAGCACTTACCGCTTCTCTTGAACATGGAAGTTTCTTTGACAATACTGTGTGGAGTGACGAATTCGCAACTCTTATGTCTGACGAGCACGCTCCTTCTTATGCAAACAGACCTGCACCGCTGACTCCACCGGAAGCTTCCAGCGTACGACCTATCGGTACTATCGAGATTAACAAGGTTAATTTGGATAATGTTGATAACTCTTATGCTGAATTTACGCGTTATGCGACTGCTCATTTTGATGGGCTGAAAGGGCTTGTTCCATATCGCGCTGTTTTTCCAGGCACAACTGGAGAACGTATGGCGCTGCAGTGGGAAACACTCGTAGATAACAAAAAGAGTGCCTATCTTGCAAGTATTGATGAAACAACTTTCAAAGGCACTTGCGATCAATATCTAACTACTGCATCCGATCCTACAGAGGCTATTTCCAGATTTATTACAGGCACAACCGAAGATATGGTTCGATCTGTTAAAGCCATAGAGTCTACTGCACTAAGTGGATTTGACGAGGCCAAATACCTTGAGATGGTTGCCGATCTTATATTCATAGATGGTAGCGATATGTATCAAGGAATTGCCGAAGATCCTGCTTTGACTACCAAAGTCGCCGATCTTGAAACTCGCGCCTCTGCCGAATATATAGCGCATCAAAACAGTGTGGAATACCAACGGCTGATTGGTGAGATAAAAGGCATCGTAGGTGGGGGCAGCTTTGCCGGAAGACGTGAGGCTTATAGGAATTATGTTGCCGGAACCGCTCTGACATCACTGTACGACGCTTCTCTGACAACTAGAGATGCATTTGTTGCCGCATCTACAGACAGAGTTACAGGCATTGAGGCTTATACCGGATCCACATGGGATCAGAGCGACGCCGCTCTATATGGCAAGGCGTATTCTTTTGAGAGTTCGCTTGGCGAAAATGCTCCTTCCCAGATTTCCGCCCCTTATGATGTACAAGCCTTCATGGCTGATATATATAAAGAGTCTATAGCTGATGTACATACTGGTTCGACACTGGATATCTATATCCAATCAGAACAACTTGAAGTCGATCTTGCGATGCATGGCGAGTTCCTTGCTGCCAAGAAAGCTTTTTGGACAAAAGTCGATGGCTTGGCACTGAACACTGAAATTAGCGGCGAGGTTGCTGAGTTAGAACAGAGCCTGCACACAGTATTATCCGGTCTACAGGACGGCAGCAATGATGTTGCCAGAGCAAGTAAGACTACTCTTTATAAATCTTCATTAGACCTTGTTACCACTATTCTTGAAACCTCCGAAGACAAAGACGTCGATGCAAAGGATGTTAGATCTCATATTATAGAGGAAGGGAAGAAGCTCGGACTTACCCTTGACAGAAACGACGTTCCCATTGTATAGTAGGTGTCTTGTTTCCTAAAGCACCTTACTCACATGGTTAACGGATCTGAAGCTGGTCATGGTTTTACGCAAGCTGAAGTTGCTTGGTTTGAAGATGGGGAGGCTGACAATTTTGATGGTGAGACCATGGAAGGTTACAATGCAGCGATGATGGCCCCTTTTGCTATAGTTGCTGTCACTAATCTACGCTCAACACTTGCCTCTGCTCCGGACAGGCTGAATGATACCGTCCTCGCTCTTATAGCCAAAGTTCCAGGTCTCCTTGAGGCAAGTACATCGGCTTATGATGGTATGCCTTCTAACGGCAGTACACACGGAGCCATTCCATCCGTTGTCGATACCGATTATTTTGCTTTTTCTGTTGCTCAGCAGGTCATTGGAAATGCTATCAAGGTTGGATTAGATGCTGTTTTGTCTGATGACAAGGACTTGAGTACAGTCGCGGAAGTCGGCGCCACGATCGGAGGTCTCACTGCACTTGCAGCCTCTGTGACAGTTACAGCACATATGGCAGGTTCCGAATATCGATATTTGATACTGTGGAATTTAGCGGTACAAGTCGCATCTTATTTATGCACAAGGTTCGGCATTGATGAATTCTGGAAAAGACATATGACTGGCATTATCGCTGATACGCTTTTGATACAAGGTGTTTCGGCTTTCAAAGAGCTCCGCTAATACACGCATTTGACAAATAATAATTTTTCACTTATAATTCTCGCCTTTTAGCCCACGTTAATCTGTAAACTCACGTGCTAAACAGAGCGACAAAAGCAGCTATTTACGTTCTTTTACAAGTCACATTGTTAATTACTCCTATGAGTGTTGCCGCGGAGACCTCGGCTCTTGAAGCTCGAATGATGGAGCCTATCCAGATTGAGAAGAGTGGATCATTCCAACTGTCTCACGCTGCAAGTACCTCCATGAATGTTTCCGTAGATAATGCTCCAGACGCTTCAGTGGAAGCCTGCATGTCGCTTGCACTATCCGTACTGGGCTCTCTTCCTGCTGAACATGCCGAAGCTCTCACCGATCTTACACTTGTCTTTGATGACAATGCTAAGCGTGGTCAGGCCGGTGGACATCTTATGCGCATCAGGTGCGTTGATATCTCCGATGAAGAGTTTGCTGCGGTGATGGTTCATGAGATGGGTCATATTGTCGACACAGGCCTTCTGCAAGGTTCCGGTAGCGATGAATACGTCTTCAGTGACGGATCCAAGCCGGTTCTCAAAGATGACTTAAGTGTCCTCTTCTATGAAACATCTTGGATCTCGAATTATTCATTCACAAGTGAAACCGATGGGTACTCGTTTGTCAGCAGATATGCTACTTCCGACCCTTTCGAAGATTTCGCAGAGACATATGTAGCGTACGTTCTGCATGGAGAGACTTTTCGCTCTTATGCGGCCAGTAGCGACGAGATCAATGAGAAATATGAGTTCATGAAAAACTACGTGTTTGAGGGCATAGAATACTCAGGCATTGATCAAGCTCAGGCGTATGACGAAAGAGTATACGATGTGACGAAACTTCCTTTCGATTTAGATTTCTTTCTAAATAATTAGTTGGTAGGACTCCCCGGTCTCGACTGGGGTACTCCTTTCCACACCTCCTCCTTAATCTCCCGGCTGTGTCCCAGTCGGGGGATTTTCAATTATTAGTCTGTAGCGAGTGGGATTTTTGTATTGCGGCCAGACTCCTTCTGTTTTAAAATGCCCGAGCAGTAAAAAGCGTGGTGACTGTAGCTCAGTTGGTTAGAGCGTCCGGTTGTGGTCCGGAAGGTCATGGGTTCGAACCCCATCAGTCACCCCATTTCTAGACTGTAGAGAGTAGACTGTAGACAGTTTGCTACTTTGCTTGCGTGCTGATCAATAAGTTCTTTCGTCTATCGTCAAAATTTTTTGATATGTACGCTGCAGAAGTCTACTCTATCTCCCACCTGTAATGCCCCGTAATTTCGGTGGGCCAATTGAGTAGATAATTATCCTCTTTCACCCCATAGCCGTAATTGTGGATGATTAATGGAGTACCATCGTCATTCCTCTTGTCCGAGACTATAGCGATATGCCATAAGCCACCTTCTATTTGATCGTACGTTACAATATCGCCACCTTGCCACTCCGATAGATTCTCCGCATCCCATGGAACAACCTCTGTTGTTAAACTTTTGGCATATTTGGCCAAGAAAACTCCTATATTTCTTACTCTTCTGAAATTGATATTCTGATCTGGTGTTGGATCAGACAGGTAATCGTCTGGATATGCAGCCATATCTGCATCTATCATCTCTTTTAAATCGTACCCAGTGCTTTCCAGTGCTCTCCAAATCACATCTGAACACACACCACTATTCTCCGGCGGGTAAGCATCAGTGTAATATCCCGTCTCGTATTCTGTCACGACGCCTATTTGCACTCTAGCGCCCTCTAATATATCGCCAAAATCATCTATTCCGTCACCATCTTTGTCTACTGGGCTTCTGATTGGCTGTATTTCGATTTTCTTACTCGGCGACAAGCATGCACTCAGCCCGATCACAATGATAATGATGACAATAAATCGCTTCATACTGGCATTATATATCAATCCTTCTTCTTGCCAAATCTCACTACGACCGCCCTATTCTTATCATTTAGACTTTCCATTATTTCACCAATCCTTTCATCGATCTCTGCCGTAGTGATATCAATCAATGTTTTCCCTCTTAACTCTCCGTCTATAATACTGTTTCCTACGACAGTTCCCTCTTCGGCCGTCCATATCTCACATATAAAAGTTTGAGCTTCCAGCATAACCCCTCCGCGATATAATATCAACACCGTATTTCCAGCCATAGACATTAATACATTTCTGATCTTAGAGCTAACGATTTCTTCGTTAATAACCGCCGGATGGCATATCGCTACATGCACCCCACCTTCCAGGTCGCGCTCTTGGGAGTACATCACATCATCATCCGCACTCTCCGCATATGGCAATCCCATCATATCGCATTATCAAAATAGTGGCTTATTCTAGCCCTTGATTAACTTCGCGTCAACCATACTACGCCTACTCCTCCCCTATCTTAAGTTCTGGCAGTTTCTCTTCTGCTGGGATCTCTTTTGCCGCCCTATTGAGCTTAGTCATGACAGCCCTCAATACAGCTGCTGAGAATTCCCACATCTCGTCGTAATCGTGCTCAACACCATGGTGCTCGAAATAATCGCGCAAACTGAAAGTTGCGAGCTGGACTACCGGGGCTTTGATATTTTTGTTCTCATCCAGAACAGTCGCCAGAGTCTTATGCGGTGCGCTGAATCCGGCGGCAAGCATTGCCTCACCCCAAATTGCGATCTCTTTGCGCATACTTGGAGACAAAACCTCTTCGTCATCAAGGTCTTCCAACTCTTTCTCCTTCTTTTTAAAAATTTTCTTCTCCTCGCTTGTTAGATCAATCTTTTCTCCCGCTATCATTTTCTTCTCCGGATCATCATAGTTCTTGAGCTTAAGATCTTCGCCAGCTTCCTCCTTGATATCATCACGTCCTATGATAAGAAGCGCCAATATAAACGCCGCAGGTATATTCTCTGCAAGTAATTGAACTATAAGCGCCAATGTTCCTTGGCTTGCGCCTCCACCCTTGATCAGTTTGATCAGGAGTTCCGCCAGATTATCTTCTTTTTTCTTGCGCTTTTTTTCCTCCCTCTGAATTGCTTTTATCGCAGAGGAGGCTTTTTTCATCTGTTCACGGAGATGTTCGACAGCTTCGGCGCTCACACCACCGCCTTCGCCCTCCTCCATCCCTACAAAGGATTCAAAATCAGACATATAAATTTGTAGAATTAAACATTTATCCCCTTAAGTTTAACATGTTTTCAAAAGAGTTCATAACTACTTGCACACCTTACAGCAGCAACCTGCAAAAGCGTTATATAGTGTTGCCAAAATCCACCCAACAAAAAACCCATCTACAAGACCATCGATAAGTCCGGCAACTGCACCAGTCACGCTCAGCTCATAATATGGATAAACTCCTACAAGCAGGCCGAGTTGATCTGCCATATACCCCGTATAAGCAGATATTGCTGTTAATATGGCAAGTGACACACCCCAAAAAACAGCCAACGCCAATCCGGCAGATACCGCTTTGAGCTTCATAGTTAGAATGGTTATTTGTTTGTTTTTTTCGCAAAAAAAACGCCGTATTAAACGACGTTTACCAATGTATCTTTGAAGATCCTGCCATCAAATTTCTTTCGTCTCTTCTCTGTGAATTTCACTTCGCCTCCCTTAAGAGCAAACAAAGTATAATCAGCCCCAATCCCTACGTTATCACCAGCGTGGAACTTTGTACCTTTCTGACGGACCAAAATCGAACCTGCAGACACGGCTTGACCTCCGAACGCCTTCACGCCCAAGCGTTTTGCCTTGGAATCGCGACCGTTCTTGGTGGAACCTGCTGCTTTCTTATGTGCCATGGTATATTAGGATTTAGGATTTAGGGATTAGTGAAAGGAGTTGCTTTGTAAGAGAGGACTTAGTCAATACTCGAAGGGAAGATTAAACCAGCTCGCGAATTTTATATGAAAAGCTGTTTTTTGGCAAGCTTATTTGGACTGCCTCCCTTAAGGTTGAAAAACAGCCGATTTTCAGGTATAATATACGGATATGAATATGTTCAAACAAAAACTCGCGGAGCTCCTGGTTGTGACCTTGATGGTTTCGCTCATCATAGCTGTGCCTGCGTTGGCAGAGGAGACACAAGACACAGACAGCAAGACACAGACAGCAGATGAAGATCCTCTTGCCGATGTCGATGAGAGCACTATCCGTAGTGCTTACCTTATCTTGCAGCTTCAAACACAGCTTTCACAAAAACTTACTCAGTATGATGATATCGAGGATCAGATTGGAGATACTCAGGATGAGCTAACAGGTGTTCGCGAATCTATAGACACTCTGGATGAACAGATTGGCAATCTGGATGATTTGATATCTCAATCAGAGAGCAAAATAGAGAGTGTTACTGGCCAAATTACCGAGACCGAACTTGGGATATCTGATGCCATGGAAGATATCGAGATGAGGGAGCTTCAGATCGAAGATCAGAAATCTGTTGCTGCCGATATAATCCAAGTCCTTTATGTTAAGAAAAATATTTACTATGACGATGATGGCGCAAGCCCTCTTAAGTTGATCTTGGCTGATGGCAGTGTGTCTGATGTCACTCAGGACATGGTTTATCTTGATCTTATTGAACAAACTTCCGAAGATATCTTTGACGCTTTGCAGGAAAGCAAAGATGATCTTGCCGCAAAACAAGCTGAACTTGAGGAGAAGAATTTACTACTAAGTACACTGGAAGAAGATCTACTGGCTGAAAACGAGACGCTTAATGCTGAAAAACAAGGCAAGGAGACCCTTCTGTCCGAGACCGAAGGCAAAGAGTCGATCTATCAGGAACTTCTGCTCTTATCAAAGCAACAACAAGACGAGGTACAGGATGAGATCGAGAATCTTAGATCCAACCTAGACCTTATTGAGGACAAATTTTATAGCAGCACCGCAATACTTACTGACGAGCAGATACAAGCCGTCATGGATATTAAGGCGGAAGCGCTTTTGTCAAATGGGGTGCTCGGGTCATCCGAGTTTTTGCAATTAGATTGGCCCGTCTCACCGAGTAAAAAAGGATTGTCGTCTTATTTCTCAGACTCCTCTTATGTTTCCGTATTTGGCGTACAGCACCATGCTATAGATATCCCAACTCCACAAGGTACTCCAATTGAAGCACCTGCTGATGGCGTTGTTTACAAAGTACAATATGATTCCGAAAGCATTGGATATGCTTATATTATGCTTGCTCATCGCAAAGGAGTGGTAACCGTCTATGGCCACGTCTCTGCTACTACAGTCAAGGCAGGAGATTATGTTTACCGTGGTCAAATTATCGGGCTTAGTGGTGGCATGCCGGGAAGTATTGGAGCAGGATTACGCACTACCGGTGCTCACCTGCATTTCGAAGTATGGCAAGATGGCATCGTTGTAGATCCTCTCGACTACCTTGACCTCACTGAGATTCCGATTAATACTCTGAGAGACGACTACTTGGAAAGAATGCAAGAACAGATTCAGAATGAAATTGATAGCATTAAGAACAGCTTGGATATTCTTAACTAGGCATTTATGGTTGATGGTGTTACAGAGACGATTTTCTTGCTTCTTGGAGGACTTGGTATTTTTGTTTATGGCATACATCTGACCTCTGACGGCCTACAGAAATTAGCTGGCTCAAAGATGAAGACGTTTTTGACTAAACTCACCCAAAACAGAGTAGTTGGATCCGTTGTTGGAGCTTTTACTGCCGCGGTTTTTCAGAGCAGTTCGTTTATGTCAGTTATGGTTGTTGGTCTCGTGAGTGCGCATTTGCTTAATCTCACTCAGGCTGCCAGCCTAATTGTCGGAATGAATGTTGGCACAACTATAACGTCTCAAATTATTGCATTCGAGGTCTCTGCTTTTGCCCTGCCTATGGTTGCCGTTGGTGTGTATTTGAATCTGTTTTCCAAAAAAGAAGGATGGCATTTTGCGGGTCAAGTACTGACAGGGATAAGCATGCTTTTTCTTGGTCTGATGTTCATGAAAGACGCCTTTGTACCACTGCGTGACAATCCTATGTTTCTCGAGTTCTTCGTAACTTACGGTGGCAATATATTCTTGGCTGCCATGTTCGGCATAGTTGCGACTTTTGTCATACAATCTAGTGCTGCAATTATTGGAATTACCATTGCGCTTGCATCTTCCGGCCTGCTTGCATTGCCGGCGGCAATAGCCATAGTTCTCGGTAGTAATATCGGCACCACTCTGACTGCTCAAATTGCCGCGTTGCACATGAATCGCACCGCCAAGAGGGCTGCGATGATTCACACACTGTTTAATGTCGTAGGCGTTATCTGGGTGATGCTAGTCTTCAATAAGTTTGTTGATATCGTAGACTGGGCTACTCCAAACGATCCTTCTTTTGTGGCAGAGAATGGCAGCTCACCTTATATTGCCAGACATATCGCCAATGCTCATACGATTTTCAATATCCTTAACGTTATCGTGTTTTTGTTTATCTTGCCGTATGCCGTGAAATTCGTTGAATGGATTTTGCCTCCGCGCAACACGAATAGACCCAAAGGCATGGTGCCTTTGCACAAAGGTTATTTAAAAAGTCCTGAAATTGCTTTGATGCAATCCAAATTAGCATCTCAAGCTATGTTCAATATAGTTTTGAGCAATTTTGATCACTGCAAGACCTACTTCCGCGATCCAAAAGTTGAAGCAATGATATTCAAAAATGAAAAGACTATTAATCGTTACCACGTCGATATCTCACAGTATTTGAGTAAGTTACTTGCGATGAGCGAGATGACAGAAGCACAGGCGCAAAAGATCCCTGTATTCCTGCACTTGGTCAACGATATCGAAGCCATGGGAGACTGCATGAAACAGATTATAGAAGAAGTCAGAACTCTGTACGAACACAAAAAGAAATTAACTCGCGGCGAAATAACCAGCCTAAATAAGATGTTTGACGCACTGCGTCAACACCTTGTCCTTCTGGGCAAGATGCTTGAGCAGCCCATCCGAGACAAGGTTATTGAGGTCGAAGAAGACCTAATTACCTTCCGCCGCACAAAGCTCGACAGGACAAGAACGAGGAATCACTACATGACCAATATCGTTGGCTGCCTGCATGATTTTGTCAGGAAAATGTCCAATCTACTTGTCATGACAAGGGAAGTTTAGAGACTTTTGCAGAGGCCTCCCTTGGTTATTTGGCCAGTATATCTTTGTACTCCAGCCTGTAAATGTGGAGGAATGTTAACGCAAGAATCAAAGCGAACGGCCCGAGAATTAATCCTTTGAATCCTATCGTGAACATACTGCCCAATATAACGAAAAATGTCAGAAGAGGATATATATGAGCTGTACCGCCAATGAGATATGGCTTGACTACATTGTCTACTGTAGAAATGACTGCAAGCCCCCAAGCGATAAGAAATGTTGCCGCTACCCAATGTCCGGTCACAAACATTACGATCACTATAGGAACCCATATTATAGCGGCACCGAGATAAGGTATTATTGAGAAGAATGCCGTCACAGTTCCCCAAAACACAGGGTTGCCTATTCCTGCAAGGAAGTATCCTACTCCCGCGATAGCACCTTGCATTATAGCCGCACCAAAGATTCCGATTGTTATAGCCTTGCTGATCGTAGAGAGTTTTTTGAAAAGTATCTGCTGGTACTTGCTTGGCATAGGAAGTATGCTCTTGAAATAAGCTACGATCTTGTCTCCATCGCGCAAGAAATAGAACACAGACAGGATCATAATCAACACATCTATAATTATGATCGATATTTGCTTCGCTACATTGGTCGTCTGGCCTACGATGAATGTACCTATGGCACTTGTTGCTGATGACAACGTTGATATAAACTCCGCCCTTGTGATTGGCGAATATTTTTCGATTTTTTCTACATAGTCCCCGATAATGCTATCTCTTATCATTTCCGGAAAAAGATGTATATCTTCGATATCGTAACCTTCTATCTGCTTCTGCACTGCATCAACAGCTTCTACGGCATCTGACGTTAATGACGAAACCAACAAAGAGATAGGCCCCAATACGATTATTAGAACCAGTAATGTACTTAAGAAAGCTGAAAGCCACTTAAGCTTTCCCCCAAACAGCCACACCCAGAATTTCTGTAGTGGCGCTGCTACTGTCGCTATAATCGCCGCCATGATAATCGGAACCAGGAACGGATATATCATGTAAGTGATAAATCCAATCAGCAATATTATGATTGCTATGAGAAAATATTTTGATAGACCTTCTATTGCGAGGCTACCTGTTACATTTTTTTTTGGAGGCATTGTTTTGTTTTTGTTAGGATTTTACTGTTTAGCCTTCTACAAAGTGTCACCAATATCCAAGTCCTATACGCTTTCGTCGGTTTTCGCGATTTTTCGTGACGTTACCGACTTTTGAAATAAGGACTCTCTTATGTTACCATAGCATTCGCTCAAATTTAACTCTTAAATAAAAATGAAAAAAACGCTTTTTGTACTTTTAATTACTATCATCATGGCTACATCGGGATGCGCTAATGCAACATTCGACCAATTTTCGGGTCCGCAGGCGGGAGATACTGTCGTTACCATGCAAACAAGTGAGGGAGATATCAAAATAAGACTTTTTGATGAACTTACTCCCGAGATGGTTACTAATTTCACAACTTTGGCCAAGGAAGGATATTACGATGGGCTGCTTTTCCACAGAGTTATTGACGGCTTCATGATCCAAGGCGGAGATCCAAATGGCAACGGTACCGGAGGACACAGCTACAAAGGTGCCGGCACTAAGCTTGATGACGAGATTGCTCCCGGTTTAACGCATGCTCGCGGTGCTATTTCCATGGCGAACAGCGGACCTGATACCAACGGAAGTCAGTTCTTCATTGTGCAGAGTGATGCGGCTTATCTGGACGGATCTTATTCTCTGTTTGGACAAGTTTATGAAGGCATGGACACCGTAGATGCGATTGCCGATGTTTCTACCGACGCTAACGACAAACCGATTGTCGATGTCGTCATTCAGTCTGTGCAGATTGATACTTACTAGAGCCCTTAACCCACAACTAATATGGCTTCCGATGCATCCATGGATATTATGTGCGATTTCGATATACATGAACTCACTAAT
>Ga0210006_1000298_pt1 | contig 40902 bp, 41 predicted proteins | sample CryGey02umfilter_2_FD_185452 | JGI IMG/M metagenome (GOLD analysis project Ga0210006, IMG submission 185452) | Groundwater microbial communities from aquifer in Utah, USA - Crystal Geyser 4/10/14 0.2 um filter (SPAdes) (version 3) | ecosystem: Environmental > Aquatic > Deep subsurface >... | reverse complement strand
CAGCTAAGCTGGGCGAAGCGGGACAAAAAGCAACTTGGATTTTGCTACGTGGTAATCATAATTTTAACAGACGACTCAGCTATTGATAATTTATCAATAACAAGTCGAATTTTCACTACCTGGCATGCGAATCAAAAAGTCTGATTTTAAAAATAAATTAGCCAGTTTGAAAGAATTTTTTGCGTCTCACAAAACATTATTTTTTGTTTTATTGATAATAATCCCCTTAGCTTATATCGGAGCCATATTTTATTTTTACGCCTGGTATGTCAAAACACCGGAAGAGTTGCCGACCAAAACTATTTCAATTGACAGCGTACTCTATCAAAAAACAATGGATGATTTAAATCAGCGAGAAATAAATTTTGCGCAGGAAGAAGCCAAAACTTATTCTGATCCCTTCTATCGGTAGGGGATTAGCAAAATTTTATCCAAACAAAAAATCCCGCGGAAACGGGTTTTGATTTATGTGCCTCCATGTCTTTAGCGTCCCTACGAGGACTCGGACCTCGAACCTCCGCGTCCGAAGCGCGGCGCTCTATCCAATTGAGCTATAGGGACAATATCAAATCAAAACAGCAAAATTTAAATCATTTTTTAATTTTGATTTGTGTTTTTGATATTTGATTTTTGATATTTGATTTTTTTACTGTATTTCGTAAACAATCGTCACGTTCGAACTTACCTCGTTTTGGCCGGTTTGAATATCGGGCGTCGCTGTTTCGCCTCCGCCCATGCCCAAACTACGTTCTGAATAGTAAGGTATCGGCGGCACATAGGAAGATTCAGTAAAATTGATTATTCTGATTAATTTTACGTCAAGAACATTTGAAAGCGCGTCTGCTTTTTCTTTGGCATTGGCAATCGCTTTCGTACGTGCTTCTTGATTTAATTTTTCCGGGTCGTCAAATGTAAAAGATAAAGAACCGACTTGATTTGCGCCAAGCTCGGCTCCTTTGCCCAAAATATCGCCGGCTTTATCAAGATTTCTTATTTTAACTTGCAATGTCTGGCTGACTTCGTATCCGATAATGTCGCTTCTCCCCGAGGTATATTGATATCTTGGAGAAATGCTGTAATTAGTTGTTTTTAAATCTTTTTCTTCAACGCCCAGATCCTTCATTGCCTGGGTGATTTTATTCATTTTTTCCACGTTATCTTTTTGGGCACCGGCCACTGTTTTTGCATCGGAAACAACGCCAAGATCTATGACTCCGATATCGGGCGTGGCAAAAATTTTCCCTTCGCCGGAAATCGTAATCGTGTTTTTGGCGACGATATCCTGGCCGATATAGCCGCCTTTTTTGTATTCATTCATGGCGGCAAAAACCATAAAAACAGCCACAATGATAATCAAAATCCCAAAGAGTGCTCCGATAAGCATTTTTAAGGGGCTTTTGCGGTGAAACGCAAAATTGCCTTTGGCTTCATCATTAATATTTTCCATATATTTTGCGTATACGCCTGTCTTTTGTTAAGATTTTATCTTAACAAAAGATCGGGAATTTACGTTTTTATTTATATTTAGATTAGCACATTTTTAGCCAAAAAGCCATAATTTAAGTTGACCGGGTAGTGAAAATTTGGCTGGCGCAGAGCCAGGTAGTAGAGCTTCGCTTCACTACCTGGCAGAGCGCCAAAAATCGACCTGCCAAATTTCTACTACCCGGTTGAAAAAAGGCTCAAGATGAGGTAGGATTTAGTATATATGGATATGAAAATCCCAAAAGAGGTAGAAAATATAATCGAAAAATTGCAAAAAAATGGCTTTGAGGCGTATGTTGTCGGCGGCTGCGTCCGCGATCTGATATTAGGTCGGGAGGCGACCGATTGGGACATTGCCACACAAGCCAAGCCAGAAGAGATTCAGAAACTCTTCTCTGATAGTTACTACGAAAATAAGTTCCTTACGGTAACCATTAGGACTGGTAGCAAAAAAAATAACTTGAAAGAAATTGAAGTGACAACTTTTCGTTCGGAAGCAAAATATACGGATAAGCGACATCCCGATGAAGTGAAATTTGCAAAGACGATAGAAGAAGATTTAAGTCGAAGAGATTTTACGGTGAATGCGATGGCGTTGGAAATTCAATCCGTCGACGTCGGACGTCAAAACATTGAAATTATAGACCCTTTTGGCGGCCAGAAAGATTTAGAAACAAAAATCATCCGCGCTGTCGGCAATCCTGAAGACAGATTCGGCGAAGATGCGTTGCGTATGATGCGGGCGATTAGATTCGCTTGCCAATTAGATTTTACTATCGAAGGGAAAACCCTTGAGGCCATCGGCAAAAATGCGGCTTGGCTTCAAGCGATTGCCAAAGAACGAATCCGTGATGAACTAATAAAAATCATTATGTCAGATAAGGCGGCCGATGGCATTGAGCTTTTAAAAAATTCCGGTTTGCTCAAATATATTATGCCAGAACTGGAAAAAGGCATCGGTGTCAGCCAGAACCGTCATCATATCTACACAGTTTATGAGCATAATTTGTTATCTTTGAAATTTGCTGTTCAAAAAAAATTTAATTTAGAAGTCCGGCTGGCGTCTTTGCTTCATGACATTGCTAAGCAGGAAGTTAAAGAGGGAGAAGGGCCGGAGGCGACATTTTATAATCATGATTTTGTCGGCGCAAAGTTCGCAGTCAGAATTTTGGAGCGGTTAAGATTTTCAAACGAAATCATAAATAAAGTCGCGCTTTTAATCCGCAGCCACATGTTTGTTTATGACGTGGGCGTTGTGACAGAAGCGGGGATTCGCCGCCTGTTAAAACGAGTCGGCCCCGAAAACATGCAGGATTTGATTGATTTGCGAATTGCTGATAGATTAGGTTCCGGAGTGCCAAAAGCCCAGCCCTACAGATTGCGCCATTTCCAATATATGGTTGAAAAAGTCCAGCATGATGCGATATCGGTCAAAATGCTTAAAATTAACGGCAATGACATTATGAAAATTTTAGAGATTCCGGCCGGCCCAAAAATCGGCGCCATTTTGGACGTGCTTTTGGCGGAGGCGATAGAAGAGCCAGAAAAAAATGAAAAAAAATATCTTGAAAAACGCGTCAAAGAATTAGCCGAAGTTGATTTAACCCAACTGCGCCAAATGGCAAAACAAAAAATAGAAGAGAAAAAAGAGGAAGAAGATCTAGTAATAAAAGGAAAATATTGGGTGAAATAAAATTTTTAAGCTACTTTTCTGGCAGCAGAAAAGTAGCGAAAAGACTGCTTTGCAGGGCATAAAATTTTGATAAAATCGGATTCGCTTAGCTAAAATTGCCTCGTAAACTCGCGCTCCCCGCTGCGGCGGGGGCTCGCTCGGCAATTTTTTAACGCTTCGCTCATCTCGATTTTCTCACAAAATTTTTGCCATGCAAGAATTTTTAATTTTTTTGTATTTTGTTAGATATAAGCGGGGTATAGTATAGCGGTAGCCCCGAACCAATCCCGCTTTGCGGGATGGTACGGGGTAAATACGCACGTTCGCCCCGTTAGATATAACCGGGCTGTTGTATAATGGCATTACGCACGCTTCGGGTGCGTGTAATCCGGGTTCGAATCCCGGCAGCCCGACAGAAAATATCTAACGGGGCAAGGGTGCGTGAAGGCTGGGTTCGATTCCCAGCGGCCAGACTGGATTAAAAAATCTAAAATTTTTGTAAGTCATTGTCGTAGTTATTCACGATCGTGAATAACTACGACATCAATAGTTTTTATAATCTTTATGAAAAGCGAAAAGAGAATAAAAATTTTAGAATTTATTGAAAGAACAGCGAAAACACTAGACGATATATTTTTTATATTTTGTCAGCCATACGGGACATCATATTCAAAAATGGAGTATTCACTAGAAAGAAAGCATGCTCGGGAATCAAAAGAGACATCAAATAAGCTCATTGATAGGCAGACGAAAAGACGATTTGATGATTTTGTTTATAGGCTTAAAAAAGATGATTTAATTTGTAATATAGAAAGGAAAAATAAAAAAATTTTTCAACTGACATCTAAGGGAAAAATGATTCTGAAAGAATTTCGGTCGGATAAAACAAAATTGCCAGCCCGTTCTAAGTATAAAAATGAAGAAGATGAAACATTAAAAATTATCATCTTTGATATTCCAGAGGAAGAAAGACGGAAAAGAGATTGGTTAAGATGCGCGCTTAAAAATTTAAAATTTGGAATGCTTCAAAAAAGCGTTTGGGCCGGGAAGAGGGGATTGCCGCAAGAATTTATTGACGATTTAAAAAGGATGAATATTTTCTCTTTTGTGGAAATTTTTGCTGTGAGCAAAACAGGAAGTTTAATCCAATTCAAAAATTAGTCTTTTATTAACTCCGTTTTTATTCTGGATAGGTTTTTGATTGTCTTGTCGTATGTTCTCACAATCGTGAGAACATACGACATTTTGTGTAAATGGATAAAATTTTTTTGAGGTGATAGATTTAACTTTACAAAAGGAGATAATTTGTTTAATGTTGAAAAGAGATGCAATACGCCGAAATTATCAAAAAATTAAAATCCTTAGTTAATCCTAAAAACGTGGCAGGCATGGCTAGGTTTGGGATAAATTCAAAAAACACGCTGGGGGTTTCAATTCCTAAATTGAGGACGTTGGCTAAAAAGATAGGTAAGAATCGCAAGCTGGCGCAGAAACTTTGGGATTCAAAAATCCATGAGGCAAGGATTTTGGCTGGAATGGTTGATGATGTCGCGCAAGTTACGGAAAAACAGATGGACAAATGGGTCCGCGATTTTGATTCTTGGGACGTCTGCGACCAGGTTTGCATGAACCTTTTCCGATACACAAAAGAAGCGCCGAAAAAATGTTTTGAGTGGAGCAAAAACAGATCCGAATTCATCAAGCGTGCTGGCTTTGCGCTAATGGCTTCTTTGGCCTTTGCCAAAAATGAGATGAGTGATGCGGAATTTAAAAAATTTATGCCAATTATCAAACGCGAATCAGCCGATGAACGGAATTATGTTAAAAAAGCCGTCAATTGGGCATTACGGCAAATAGGGAAGCGAAATAAAAATTTAAACAAAGAAGCGATAAAAGTCGCGAGAGAGATTTTGAAAATAGACAGCAAGGCCGCCAAATGGATTGCGAAAGATGCTATCAGAGAACTGACCAGCCTCGCGGTGCAGGAAAGATTAAAATAAAAATATGCCAGGTAGTAGAAATTCGACTGCGATTATGTTTCATTATGTATATCTGCTCGAAAGTTTAAAATTTGATGAGCTTTATATCGGATATACTTCAGATTTAAGAAAAAGAATAGATGAACATAATCGCGGATTAAATTTTTCGACAAAACCATATATTCCTTGGCAATTAATACATTACGAAGCTTATAAAAGCGAGAAAGACGCAAGGCGTAGAGAAAAATATCTTAAAACAAGTCAAGGTAGTCGGTTGCTGAAGCGCATCTTAAAAGAGTATTTTTACTCAAAAAGATTAAATAAAAATTAGTCGAATTTTCACTACCTGGTATGAGATTAAATTTCAAAAACTTAAAAGACACGCCTTTGAATCTGATGCGAAAGGCGGGATATAGTTTTGTGGGTAAGAACCAGCGGACAGGGGAGGAGGGTTATCAGCGCCGGTTAAGTTCGGGCGATTATCCTAAATTTCATGCTTTTGTCAAAAGGGACGAGGATTTTGTTTTTGTTAATTTGCATCTTGACCAGAAAAAACCTTCTTATCACGGCGTTCGCGCCCACAGCGGCGAATATGAAGAAAACGAAATTTTGCAAAAAGAGGCGGAAATTATAAGAAAAGTGTTTAACAGCGATATTTAATAAAAACGCGACCCGCCGTCGCTAAAGCTATGGCGGGCAAGCATTCGCACTGTGCCCGCCGTAGCCGTGGGCCGATAGCTCAGTGGTAGAGCACTGCATTCGCATTGCAGGGGTCAGGGGTTCAAATCCCCTTCGGTCCACGATTACGGCGGAGGCGGGTTGCGGAGACGCGAGTCCGACTGTGTCCATCCGAAGCTTTACGCGAAGGAGGATTCTCGCCATGTCCACTTTATGCCAAAACGAGTTTTTATAATTCACGGCTGGGGCGGGAATCCGCAAGAAGGATGGTTCCCTTGGCTGAAAAAAGAGCTCCAGATGCGCGGTTTTGTCGTGCAAGTTCCCTCAATGCCCAATCCCGAAGAGCCGAAAATTGAAACCTGGGTTCCCTTTTTGAGCAAGCTGGTCGGTCAAGCGGACGAGAATACTTTTTTGGTCGGGCACAGCATCGGTTGCCAGACCATTATTAGATATTTGCAGACATTGCCCGAGGGCGTAAAAATCGGCGGCGCGGTTTTTGTTGCCGGTTGGTATAATTTGCGAAATCTTGAAACCGATGACGAAAAGCGGATTGCCGGGCCTTGGGTCAACGAGCCGCGAGATGACAAAAAAATCCGCCAGGCGGTTAATCGCGCGATTGCCATTTTCTCGGACAACGACCCGTTTGTCATTCCCGAAAATCAAAAATCCTGGGGAAAATTGATTGGGGCAAAAATTATTGTGGAACATCAAAAAGGGCATTTTTCGGGAGATGACGGCATAAAAGAACTGCCATCTGCGCTTGAGGCCCTGCTTGAAATAGCCGGAGAAAAGCAATAATCTGCCACCAGGAAAATGGTAGGAGATTAAAACCGCTAAAAACTTTTTTAATTTTTTCAAAAGTGATATAATAAAATTATATAATAACTAACCTATAAATATGCCAGAAAATATAAATTTATTTAAACCCGAACAACTTGAAAAAAACGCGGCCGGCGATTCGGGCAATGCGCAAAATGCAACTGAATTGAATCAGCAGGGATCTTTACAAAGTTTTCTCCCGAAGAAAAATTTTTTCAAAAAAAATAAAAGAATATTAATAATTGCCGGCATTTGTATTCTTTTAGCTGGTTTGTTTTTTATTTTAGGCCGTAATTTACTTCCTCAAAAACCATCCAGCCCGGCCCGTTTCGTCCTGGAAGCGGTTAATTCTGATTCGGCCGGCATTAACCCCCAGACAGTATTTATTTTAAAAAGCAGCCAATCAATAAATGAAGCCGCAGTTAAAAAAATTTTTAAGTTTGAGCCGCCGGTTGATTTTACTGTCAAAGAAACTTCGCTTGCCGGGCAAATCGTTAAAAAAATATTTGCAGCAATAACCGGCAAAAGTGAAAACGGCTCTGTGTTTGAAATTAAGCCATTTGAACATTTGGGTACTGACCAGATTTATAGGGCAGAAATTTCAGACTCGGATTATGCAGATCACGAATATAGCTGGGCTTTCCAAGTCAAAGCGAAATTCCAGATTATTCAGACTTTTCCCCGCAACAAAGGGACAACTGTGCCGTTAAATTCCGGCATAGAGATAACATTTAATAGAGAAAACCTAGCTAATCCGCAGGATTATTTTGAAATTTCGCCAAAAATTGATGGCACTTTTGAACAGCATAACGGCACAGTCGTATTTTTGCCAAAACAGCAATTAAGCGAAGGCACGGTTTATACAGTTACAGTCAGAAAAGGAATAAAAGCCGAGGGCAGCGATGACGAACTAAAAGATAATTTTTCTTTTATTTTTGAAACGGGGGAAAAAACATATCATTACAATACGCCTTCGCTAAGTTTTTCTTATAATTTTCAGGAATTTTTGCCCGACCGCAAGCCGGCTATTCAATATTATGCCAGCAATCTGGACGTGAAAAATATTGATTTCAATGTGTATAAATTTTCCAATCCAGACGAATTTTTAAGCTCCTATCAGCAAAGCAGGAAATGGGAATGGGGCTGGTGTTATTATTATAAACAGCATTTTTCCGGCTATTCGCCAAAAAACGAGCAAAAAATTCTGACTTTTAAGCCCATTGAGATAAGATCTGGATACGAAAAATATATAGAAATACCGCAGATTCTGGAGCCGGGATATTACCTTTTGGATACAGTTATAGAAAACAGGCATAACCAGATGTGGATTCAAGTCAGTCCTTTGTCAAAATATTTTTCAATTACGCACGATAAAAGCCTGGTTTGGGTCTATGATTTTTTGAAAAAAGAAACAGCCGGCGGGCTTTCTGTATCGTATCTAAATAGTAATTCCAATATGGAACTCGGAAAAACAAATCAGGACGGCGTTCTGGAATTTGCAACACCCGACCCTCTGAAATCAGAATCAAAAGAAGAAACAGGCCCGAATTTTTTAAAAATTCAGTCATCAGGTTACCTTCCTTTCATTGTAGAGCTGACTGATAACTGGGGCTGGCGCCAGAAAGCGGATAAGGGTAGCCAGTATTGGAGTTATCTTTCTACCGAGAGGTTTGTTTATAAAATAAGCGACACAATAAAATTCTGGGGCGTGGCAAAAGGCAGACAAGCTGACCTGAGGCAGAAAAAACTTAAAGTCACGCTTTCCAACGGGTATTATCTTTATGATTACGGCGGTTATAATCTTGATACTGAAAAACCGTTTGTCGAGCAGGAGGTAATAGTTTCGTCATTTGACACGATTGAAGGCGAACTTTCTTTTAAAGGATTATCGCCGGGTTATTACACATTAACAGTCTTTAATGATAAAGACATTGTGACAACCGCAAGCATAAATGTAATGGATTATATCAAGCCTGCTTATCAGATAACAGTGATGCCTTCACGCGATTCGGTTTTTGCGGGCGAGAATGTCAGTTTCCACGTCAAGGCGGAATTTTTCGATGGCACACCAGCTTCCGGTCTTAAACTTGAATATTCCGCTTATTGGAGGAAGCATATTTCTGGAGAGATCGTGCTGAACCAGAACGGAGAAGCGGATGTCTACTATACGCCCGAATATTATGAATATGAACAGTCCTATTATCCGTCGAGTCTTTCGATGAATTTTGTCCCCGCTTTGTCCGAAGAAGGGGAAATATCAGGTCAAGCGACTGTGCAGGTTTTTGGACCGCATCTTTATCTGCAGGCATCACGGGAATCATTATCGGACGAAAAACATAAATTCACGGCGAAGCTCAATAAGATTGACCTTTCGGAAAATAAAGGTGATAAAGAAATCTACCGCGATTTTATCGGCGAGCCAAAATCGGATTACCAGCTTTCTGCCCGACTGACAAAAATAACCTACAAACCGGTTGAAACCGGACAATATTATGACCCGATAGACAAAGTGGTCAGAAAAAATTACCGGTACGACAGGCAAGAAACTACGATTAAGGAATTAAACGGCAGAACCGATACAAAAGGAGAGTGGGCATTTGAAGAAAATATTCCCAATCCGGATGACGGATACTATATGCTTGAATTCTTTGGTAAAGATGAATATGGCCGCAGCATAAAAGCTGATGTTTATGTTAGTCATTATACGACTCCAGGCAATTATTATTACGAAGTCAGCGGCATCCAGCTTGATGCGGAAAAAAATGAATATTCAATCGGAGACAATATAAAAATGAAACTTGAGCCCAATCGGGGAACTGAGCTCTCCAGCGAAAAAATTCTTTATTACCGTTTCCAGAACAGCATTGATAAAGTTGTTGTCATAAAGTCGATGAATTTTGAGGAAAATTTTGAACAAAATTTTTCACCGTCTGTAAACTACAAAGCCGTAGCTCTTGGAAAATACGGCTTCTACGAAAGCAATACTTTTTCAGCTGTAGTTAAGCAAGAAGACATGCAGCTATCTATCAATATTGAGCCTGATAAAGCTGGATACAGGCCCGGCGAAAATATAAATGTCAATTTTCTTGTTCAGGATAAGGACAAAAAGCCGGTATCTTCGGAGCTGAATATAGCAGCTGTTGATGAAGCGGTATTTCATGTATCTCCTTATGACTGGCGGAGCGATATTCTAGAAACTCTTTATAGCAATATCTATGTTGAGCCGATTTCTAATTTCAGCCACTATGCATCGCCAAGTGCAACCCCTAGAGCTGAAGGAGGAGGATGCTTTGCGCCGGGTACAGAGATTTTATTGGCAGACGGCAGTTCTAAACCAATAGAAAAAATAAAAGTCGGCGATCAAATAGCAAGTTTTGAAAACGAAAGCAATTACATCAAGAAAACAGCCATTGTTCAGGGAATCTCAAGTCATTTGGTTTCCGGTTACCTGATAATAAATGGACAATTAAAAGTGACGGCCGAGCACAAAATATTTCTGAACAATGCTTGGGAATACGCAGGTAAGGCAAAAATAGGGGATATATTGATTGATAGTCAAGGCAATAAAGAAAAGATATTTTCTATAACTGCAGAAAATATTTTTGGCCCGGTTTACAATATCGTTGTCGGCAAATACCACACATATTTTGCCGACGGGATTTATGTTCATAATCAAGAGAAGGGCGGAGGAGAAACAAGGAGTGATTTTGTTGATGTGGCGCTTTTTAAGACCGTCCAAACTGACGGCAATGGTTCGGCCAGAATCAGTTTCAAGGCGCCAGATAACATAACATCTTGGCGGCTAACAGCCATGGCTTTTTCAACTGCTTCAATGAAAGCGGGTCAGGCTCAAGAAATGATAAAAACTTCTTTGCCGTTCTTTGTTGACGCTACATTGAGTGATTATTATTTATCAAGCGACAACCCCTATGTGCGCTTAAGGGTATTTGGTACAGATTATGCAGCAGGCAGCAAAACAGAGTTTAGCGTTAAATCAGAAACGTTGGGTATAGACAGAAAAGAGACTTCATCTGAAAGCACGGTTTTCATCCAACTTGGTTCTTTAACCGAAGGCGAGCATGAGATAACGATTGGCGCCAAGCAAGGAAATCACGAGGATACTCTGGTCAGGAAAATAAAAGTTGTCAAGAATTATTTCAGAATAGGCCAATCAATAGCTTATGAACTTTCAAGCGATATTTCATCGATTGATGGTAATAAAGACAGTTTTACTAAACTGATATTCATGGATGCGGCAAGAGGCAGATTTTTTAATGCTTTGAGCAGTAATTCATTTAACTGGGGCATCCGAGCTGATCAGGAAACGGCAAAATATTTCAGCCAAAAATTGCTGACTCAGTATTTTAGTTATGAAGAATCACAGGACTCGCTGGACATCGGTTCTTATCAGACGGAAGACGGAGGCATTGCTGTTTTTCCTTATAGCGATGATGACCTGGAATTTTCGGCAAAAATAGCAGATTTAGCTCCGGAATTTATATATCAGGACAAGCTTAAAAATTATTTTGAAACATCATTAAGCGATAAAAAAACAGATATACACCGGATCGCTAAAGCGCTTTACGGTTTGGCTGGACTCCAGCAGCCGGTTTTAGTCAAAATAAATTCAATAAAGAAAAACAATGATTTGAATCTTGAAGATAAAATTTACGTTGCTTTGGCCTTGGCCAAGCTTGGGGATAAAGAAGAAGCGCGCAGTATATATGAAAACGATATCAGGCCCAAGTTAAGATTTCAGGGACCCGATGCCTGGTTTTTTGAAGAACAGGATCAGACAAAAATGGTAAAAATGACTGCAGCTGTAGGAATGTTGGTTTCGCATGTCGGGATAGAATCTGATATAGGGCCGTTATGGAACTACATATCAAAACATTTTCCAGTCTGGGATCTTGATTCGCTTGAGGAGACGATTATTGCAAAAAATGAATTGGCAAGACCAGGCGTGGAAAAACCAAAATTTTCTTTCAGTACAAATTCAAGGAATGATTCAATAACGCTTGAAAAAGGAAGAGTGTTTAAGCTTGAGCTTTCTTATGACGAGTTAAAAACCATAAAATTCAGCTCGATTGAAGGCAAGATAACGATGTTTAGCTTCTATGAAAGGAGTAAAGATCCGGCCGAGCTAACCAAAAACAGCGAGCTTTCAATTTCCAGAAAATATTTGGTCAATAATCAACCCGTCCAATCTTTCAGCGAAGGCGATGTGGTGCTTGTCAGGTTGGATCCCAATATCGTAAACACCGCGATTGACGGTTCCTACCAGATTATCGATTATCTGCCGAGCGGCTTAAAACCGATTACCAGGATTTATGAAAGAGGAATAAGAGAAAGTACTATTTGCGATTCTATATGGTATCCGCAAAAAATTGTTGGCAACGCGGTTTATTTTCAGATATATAAAGGGTTTGATAACTCTATTATGTGTGCCAATAGGACGCTAAATTATTATGCCCGGGTTGTAACTAAAGGAACATATAGAGCAAATCCGGTTATGATTCAATCAATGAAGGATTTGAACAGTTTGAATGTTAGCGGAGAGGACCGGCTAGAAGTAAGATAAAATGGATAAGTTTACAATAGAAGCAAAAAAAAGATACATAATTTTTTTGCTATTAGCCTGTCTGATTACAGCTACTGGTTTTTTTATTTTATCAAAAAAGGCCGAGAATACTGCCTCAATCCTGCCGAATCTGGAAAACGAAGTCCGTTCATCGGGTTTTTTCGAACTTAAAAATTCCATTGAAAAAAATATAAATTTGGCTGACAAAGAAGAAAAGTTTCGCAACCAGAACATTCAAATCGGAATAACTTCTCATCATTTGCCCACAGCCCTACCCTTTATTTCTGAATTTTATCAGATTCTGGAGTCGTCATCCGGACCGCGCGAGAAGTTCATTATTATCGGGCCTGACCATTTTGAGCGCTGCCAGACTCATATTTCGATGAGCGATAGATCATATCTGACGCCGTTTGGAGAAGTTGAAATAGATGAAGAAATAGAAAATAACCTGGCATCTTTTGGCATAAAGACGGATGAAAATTGTTTTGATGGAGAACACTCAATTGCCGTCCAAGTGATCTTTATAAAAAAAATTTTTCCGAATGCAAAAATAGTACCAATTATATTTTCTGCTAAAACGAGCGATGCAGAAATTTCAAAACTTGCAGAAATAATTACGCCTTATCAGGATAAAATAGCAATTATTGCCAGCGTTGATTTTTCGCATTATCTTGACCGAATTGACGCGTTAAAAATCGATAGGCAGAGCGCCTTAATGATAGAAAATATGGACGGGGCATCGCTTGAATCAGAAAATGTCGATTCACCAGCCGCAGTCAGATTGGCCATGCTTATGGCTAATAAATTCGGGGAAGCGAAGTCAGAAATTATAGGACAGGCAAATTCTTTTGATTTTACTGGTGATTCAGAAAATACGACTGGCTATATCAACGCCATATTTATTGGAAAAAAAGAATCGGAGAATTTGGTAACACTTTTTTTTGTCGGCGACATTATGCTTTCGCGAGCGGTAGGGGATAAGATGAAAAAATTAAATAACTGGAACTGGCCGTTTGAAAAAATCGGCGATTATCTGGCTGGCGCGGATTTGACTTTCGGGAACTTGGAGGGCCCGATTTCTTCGCAAGGCAGGAATGTCGGCAGCATTTATTCTTTTCGGGCCGACCCGAAAGCAATAGAAGGATTAAAATACGCGGGCTTTGATGTTTTGTCTGTAGCCAATAACCATATTGGCGATTGGGCAAAAGCGGCAATGGATGATACTTTCGAAGTTTTAAAAAGCAACGGAATTGATTATGCGGGCGGGGGATTTAGTGCCGAGGAAGCGCATAGCGCGAGAGTAGAAGAAGTTAATGGAACAAAAATTGGCTTCTTGGCATATACTGCTTTGGGCGCAAAATATACGGAAGCGACTGCTTCCAGTTCAGGCATCGCCTGGCTGAATAAAGAAAAAATGGCGCAAGATATTGCCGAGGCCAAAAAAATATCAGATTTGGTTATCGTCTCAATTCATTTTGGCGATGAATACAAACAAAAATCAAATAATTTTCAAAAAGATATCGCCCGCTCAGCCATTGACGCTGGCGCTGCGCTTATTATCGGCCATCACCCGCACGTGGTTGAAGAAATTGAGCAGTATAAAGACGGCTGGATAGCTTACGGTCTTGGCAATTTTATTTTTGACCAGACATTTTCAAAAGAAACGATGGAAGGAATGCTGTTGAAAGTAACCTTGGAAGACAAGGGCGTAAAAAACATTGAACCAATAAAGATTAAAATAAGTAAAGAATTTCAGGCATCAATAGAGAATTAGATCCTTCGGCGTTTCAAAAACGCCTCAGGATGACGCCATCATTAAGGAGTTATTTATAATTTTTGATGGCGTCAGTTATCCACAAAGGCACTTGTTTAAAAATGAGTATAACTTAAAATTAGTGTATATGGTGAAGCAAATAACACAAAAATCATTTATATTTCTTCTTCTTGTGCTGGCGGTGGCAGCCGTGGCTTTTTATTTGGTTTGGAATGATATCCAGCAAGAACTCCCAGCAGGGCAAACAAGTAATCAAAAAATATCAAAACCAGTTATTGAATCAGCCGATATTACCGCTCTTGACAGCGAGCTGGACCAAGAATTAAAAGCATTTGATAGGGATGCGGCAGATATAACTAATTTAGGAAATGATCCGACCTTAAACAATATCAATACCCAGTTATAAAATCAGATGGACAAAAAGAATAAAAAACTTATCATTCTATTGCTCGGTTTGTTTTTTGTTTTTTCAATATTTGCTACTGCCAAGGCAGCATTTAATTTTACCAAACTTGATGAACAGGCCAGAACCAAATATCTTGAGGCAAAACAGAATTATTTAAACGCAACTTCAACATATCAGGATGCAAGAACAGCTTATCAGCAGGCTTTGTCCAGATTCAAAAACGCAAGCGAAGAGCAGAAGAGCAAACTACAGGAGCAAGTTTTGGAAAAAGCAAAAGAATATTTGAAGAAAACAATTTCTACAATGATAAAGTATTTGGAGGCAATGAAGAACAAAACGACGAATATGAGGCCGGTCAGCGACGAGGACAAGGCGGTAATAGCGGCAAAGATAAACGAAAATATCAGATGGCTGAATGCAAAGCAGGCAGAAATTAATAGCGCCTCAACGATTGATAAATTGAAAGAAATCAGCCAGGCGGTCAATGAAAAATTAAATAATATCAGGATAGCTTCAAAATCAATAACCGGCCAGATGCTGGTTGCCAGAATTAAGTTTTTAATTGATAAATCGCAGGCGATTGCAGATAAACTTGAGGCAAAAATCAACGAACTGAAAACAGCCGGCAAGGATGTTGCAAAACTGGATGAATTGCTAAAGGATTTTAAAGATAAAATCGCTTTGGCCAAAGATAAATACGAGCAGGCAAAAGCCAAATTTCAGGCAATTTCAAGCAAAGATAACGCAGTCCAGCTATTTCAGGAAGGGCATAAATTAGTTAATGATGCCAATCAATATGTCAAACAGGCGCATCAGGATTTAGTGCAGATAGTAAGGAGAATTAAACAATTGGAGCAGCCAAATTCTGGTAATGATACGACTACACCTAAAAATTCTTCTGGCAACGAACCGGGATGAGCCTAAATTATATAAAGACAGAAAAAGCCCTGAAGGGCTTTTTTGGTTACAATAAAAAAAGCCAAGGATTTTATCCCTGGCCAGGTAGTAGAAATTCGACATTTTAAATTATTTGGCTGCCAGCCCGGTAGTAGAATTTCGACAGGAGCGAAGCTCTTTATCCCGTAGAAAAGTCGAAATTTCACTACGGGGCCAGGTAGCAGTCGAATTTTCACTACCTGGTCTGGCCCAGAAGCTGCGAGATTTCTCTTTTGGCGACCTTGACGATTTCCGCGTTTTTTTGGTCGGCTGCAAATTCTATCGGCTGGCCGATGATGATTTTGATTTTGTGCCGACGGGGAAATAATCTGCCGCGGGGCAAACACTCAAAAGTGCCGACAATTGCCACAGGCACCGCCTTGGCATATCTGGTTAAAAGTGCGAGTCCGGGTTTGAAATTCTGAATTTGAATACTGTCGGACCTGGTGCCTTCAGGAAAAATTACGACTGTTTTGCCTTGTTTCAGCAATTTTATAGCTTGGCGTAAAGAAAATTGGGACTTAGGCGAAATAGAAAAAGCCCAGTCGCACTTTCTGATAACCCAACCAATTATTTTCCATTTCAATACCCCGGGCATGGCCAAAAACCATAATCGGCGGTCCAGAATTATTGCCAAAAGTATCGGGTCAAGAAAGCTGTAATGATTGCAGAAAAGAATGGCCGGGCCTTCTGGTAGCGTGCCCAAAACCAGAACCGGCGGTCCCAAATATAGGATGATTTTGCCCAAAAACCTGGCGATCTTATACCAAGCGTTCATTTTGTCACCTCCTTTGGTCGTCCGTAGCTTTTTAAGCGAAGGAGACCTTTTTTGTGATAGAATGGAAAAAGAACTAATACATAAATATAATCCGATGCAGAGAGAAAATCAAATTTTGGGGGCCGAAGGCGAAAAAATAGCCGAAAATTTTTTGAGGGAAAAAGGCTATCGGATTTTGAGCCGCAACTGGAAATGTAAATTGGGCGAGCTTGATATTGTAGCTTTGAAGCAAAAAGGTAAAATCTTTAAAAAACCAGAAGCAATTGTTTTTGTGGAAGTCAAAACTATTGATAGTGCTGATGTCGAATTTGAAGGCCAGCCAGAAGAAAACGTGAATTATTTTAAGCAAAGACACCTTATCAAATCAGCGCAGTGTTATTTGAAAGCAAACAAAATCAGTCCAAAAATTCCTTGGCAGATAGACGTCATAGCGATAGAATTTAATCAGGTAAGCGGATCGCACAAAATCAGACATCACGAAAAAGCGGTGTGGCAATAGTTTAAATGCTTCAATCAGTGTCTGAAGCATTTAAGAAGAACTTATTTAATATATTTGGTATTTTAGTCTTTGCAAAATATCTGTGGATAACCTTGCAGAAAATGGCTTAAATAAGCTGTTTTTAAGTCTGTTGACGTGAACTTTTGGTCATATATAATGAAAATATGGAAATGATCATAACTGAAAAACAGAAAAAAGTTTTAGGAGCCATCTATAACAATATTGAAACATCTGGATTTCCTCCGACAGTGGCAGAACTTAAGATTATTTTGGATGTGTCATCAAATCAGTCAGTCATAAACTTTTTTGATTCGCTTGAAAAAAAAGGACTCATAAAGCGTGAAAAAGGCGATGGTTCAAAAAATACTGCCCGGGGTATCAGGATATTGCCGCTTGGCCTGAAAGTTCTGAGAAAAAAAAGACTGGTCCTTGTGGCAGGGATGTCAACCGCCGGGCCATTCATTGAATCGTTGACAGAGTCTACCGAATGGTCTCCATTGCCCGGAGGCAGTTTGCATAACGAGAGGATTAAAAAATTTAAAGATGATGTTTTCGTTATAAGGGTATATGGTGATTCAATGCTGAATGCTGGCATAAATGACGGCGATATGCTGCTGGTTCAAAAAACGAAGGAATTCCGCTCAGGCGACATTGTCGTAGCGCGAAGCGACGACGGAACAACGGTAAAGAGATTTGTCGCGGAAGATGACGGCCGGGCGTATCTTAAGCCTGAAAATCCCGTTTATAAAAACATCCCCATTTTTGAGGAGACAATTTTTGAGGGGAAAGTCATATCCAATTTAAGCAATATGAATAAAAAAATGTGATAAATTTTTATAAAAATTTAAAAAATAACGTGCGCAATAAATGAATAATTTATTAACAATAAAAGAAGCCAGCCAATGGGCGAGCGATTTTCTAAAGCGAGATATTAGCGAGTCCAATATTTCGTATTTAGTTCAATACGGTAAGGTTAAGAAACATAACGGCGGCAATTCTATATTTGTTGACATAACTGATTTAAAAAGATATTACGATTCATACCGCGGCAGACGAGAAGTAAATTGGAAAAAACGGCTTGGTGATGATCTTAATTGGGCATTATCATTTGATCATTTACGGGAAAAAGACACGACAAAACATGTTCATCGTTTACATCCGTACAAAGGCAAGTTTATTCCGCAGCTTGTTGAATATTTTATTGACGGCCATAAGGATAATTTCAAAAACGAAGTTTATTTTAAGCCCGGCGACATTATCCTTGATCCTTTTTGTGGCTCGGGCACGACGCTTGTGCAAGCAAATGAAATGGGTATGCACGTGATCGGCATTGATGTGTCTCATTTTAACTGGATGATTACGGAAACAAAATTGTTTTCTTACAACCTGGCCTTGCTTGAGAATGAAGTTAAAAAAATAACCCAAGTGATTGTTAATTATGAGTCAGATAGTAAAATCGCTACTTTTGAACATGACTTAATGGCAAGGATGGCCGATTTTAACAATAGATATTTTCCTAGTCCAAAATTCAAATATAAAATCAAAAGAAGACAAATAAATGAGGGGAAGTACGCATTAGAAAAAGAAAAAGAATTTTTGGTGATTTATAATAATCTTATTAAAAAATATGGCATTGAATTAAATCATTTTTTTGCCAAAAATTTCTTAGATAAGTGGTATATAAAAAATGTTCGCAATGAAATTGATTTTGCATTTGAGCAAATTAAGCGGATTAAAGATGTAAAGATTAAAATGATTTTGGCAGTGATTTTAAGCCGGACGATTAGATCATGCCGTGCCACGACGCATTCGGATTTGGCAACGCTTAAGGAACCGCAAGTGGCGACTTATTATTGCTGGAAGCATAAGAAAATTTGCAAGCCGATTTTCTCAATAAAAGAATGGTTTGATCGCTACGCAATGGATACGGTTTATCGCCTTAAGGCATTTGCGAAATTGAAAACAGATTCCCATTATGCCGTCATTCCGGCTGACTCCAGAACAGTTGATATTTTTAAAGAAACCGAAAAAAGAAATAAAAAATTTGCTGAGATATTAAAAAAGAAAAAAATCAAAGGAATTTTTACTTCGCCGCCGTATGTCGGTCAGATTGATTATCACGAACAACACGCCTACGCGTATGACCTTTTTGGTTTTAAGCGGCGCGACGATTTAGAGATTGGCCCTCTTTATAAGGGGCAAGGAGCGGAAGCACGGGATTCGTATATTGATGGCATTTCAAAAGTTTTGTTAAATTGCCGAAAATATTTGGTAAACAATTTTGATGTATTTTTGGTGGCAAACGATAAATACAATCTTTACCCAGAAATCGCGGAGCGATCGGGCATGAAAATCGTAAATCAATTCAAGCGGCCGGTTTTAAACAGAACCGAACGGGATAAGTCGCCCTATTCGGAAATAATTTTTCATTTAAAAAATAAATAAATTTATGGCATTGATTCAAGATCAGCAAAATAGAATTAGCGAGGTTGTAAAAGATATATTATTAAGAAGGATTGATAATTTTCCTGAATTGGGCGCGCAAATTCGTAATGCTCCATTTCATGCCGCGTTTTTGGAATGTTTCAAAGAAAAAATTGCTCCGCTAAAAGTCGAAATACCTTACTTAGTCGCTATAGCGAGTTGGCTTCACGGATTAAATACGTCTCTTGGAACTGGGTTTGAAAATATTTCTCATATATTATCAGGCGGTTATAAGCGTAACTTTACTGGAGCATATAAATTAAGCGTGAAGACGGCACAAGCTTCTAATATAGAAAGCATAATTCGTGATTTAAAATCGGTCATTTGTAGCCCTAATTTAGCAAGAGAAAATAACTTAATTTTTGATTACATAGAATCTGATCGGGCGGTCGATTCCTTAGAATTTACAGTCGATAATTATATTGATAAAGAAAATGAAATTATTGCGATAGAATTGAAATCGGTGAGGCCAAATTCAGGAGAGGGGCGAGGGGAAAAACAGAAGATTTTATATGCCAAAGCCGCCCTCAAGCTCCAAAATCCTAATAAAAATATCAGGTATTTTATCGGTTTCCCTTTTGATCCTACATCAGAGGAGCCGACAGAGTATAATAAGGAAAGATTTTTTAATTATTTAATAGAATTTAAAAAATATTTTGCTCCCGAGGAAGTGCTTATTGCTAAGGAATTGTGGGATTTTCTTAGCGGCGGCCGCAAAACAATGGAAAGCATATTGGATGTAATAGCAGAGACGGTACGTGGGATGAAAGGTTAATACCATAGCTTTTCACCTAAATCCACTCAGCAAAAAATCGCCGATTTAGCCCGTCAATCCCACGAATCCCGCAAAAAAGCGAAGCAATTATTGGAAGAAGCAAAAAGAAATGTTGAAGAGTTGATAGAGAAAGGAGGTAAGGCGTGAGAACTTACATTTTTAGAATTTATTTAATGCGGAATAAAAAAATTTATCGTGAGATAGAAGTTTTTGAAAACACGAATTTGTATAAGTTGGCAGAAACAATCATTGACGCGTATAACTTTAATTTTGATCACTGCTTTGGTTTTTTCAGTAAGATTTCAGAAAGCAGATATTTTGATTCAGAAAAGAAATATGAACTCTTTACTGATTTGATAGAAGAGGGCGAGAATCTTGAATCAACAGGCGCCAAAAGCGTGAAGAAGACAAAAGTTAAAGATGTCTGGCAAAAATTTGGCGACAAGATGATGTTTTTGTTTGATTACGGCGACAGCTGGCAGTTTATTGTTGATTTGAAGGATTTTAGTAGAAAAAAAGCAGGCATAAAATATCCAAAAATTTTATTAAAAGTTGGCCGGCCACCAAAACAATATTAACCATATATATTAGAATTGTATGTCCACATTTTTTTATATTTTACTGGGAATTATTTTGGGAGCTGGGGCGGTTTGGTTTTTGATGAGAAAGAAAGCAAAGGAGCTGGAAATTGAACTAAAAAGGATAGAGAAGGAGAAGGCGGAACAAGCCGGTTTTGTGTCGGGAATTGATGAATTTAACCGCCGGATGCAGGAGGTGAAAGAGGAAAGAAAACATAAGATTATTGCGACTTTGGAACAAAAAGGTAAAACTAAAACGAACGAGGTGGCAGATATGTTTGATATTTCCCGCGCCACGGCGTTTCGCTATCTGGAGGAGTTGGAAAAAGAGGGTAAAATTTTGCAGGTGGGCGCTTATGGCCGGAATGTAGAATATAAGGCGAAATAATAGCTTCAATCAGCGTCTGAAGTATTTAGAGAAGTTATGGAATTTAAAAAAATCCCTCCCACCCTCCCTTTTTCAAAGGGAGGAGCCAAAGATGTTGACAGCGTCAGATGTCCGTAGTAATATACAAATGTGAGCTTTCTGGGTCCGTGGAAACGGACTCATTTTTATAAAATTTCCAATTACCAATTTTCAATTTCCAATAATGTCCCGTTTCGCGGGACTGGATTAGAAATTAGATATTAGAAATTAGGAATTTAATGATATGGACTTACAACAATTTTCGTCTGCCATTGAGCAGATTTGTGAAGAAAAAGGCATTTTAAAAGAGAAGGTGATTGAGACTATTGAGATGGCACTTGCCGCCGCTTATAAAAAAGACTATGGGCATAAAGGCCAAAACATCAGGGCCTGCTTTGACTTGAAAACCGGCAAGGTCCAGATGTATCAGCTAAAACTGGTGGTTGATGAGTCAATGATAAAATCAGAGGAAGAAATAACCAAAGAAATTGAAGCTGGGGCGCAAGAACATGAAATAGAAGAAAAAGAATTGGCCGAGGGCGAAATCAGGAGGATACGCTTTAATCCGGAAAAACATATGATGCTGGAGGAAGCAAAAAAAATAAATAAAAAAATTAAACTGGGTGAAGAGCTGCAGCTTGAAATAGAGGCGCATCAAGATTTTGGACGGATTGCGGCGCAAACAGCCAAGCAAGTGATTATTCAGCGTATAAGAGAAGCCGAAAGAGAAGCGGTTTACGATGAATACAAAAATAAAGAAGGACAGGTGGTTTCGGGAATTGTTCAGCGGATGGAACGGGGAGTTGTTTTTGTTGACATCGGCCGAACCGTCGGCGTGCTTTTTGCAGAAGAGCAAATTCAGGGCGAATATTACAGGCTGGGCCAGCGACTTCGTTTTTTAATTTTGGAAGTTCAAAAAGACCCGAAAGGTTCGGGCGTTTTACTTTCACGCAGCCATCCAAAAATGATTGCTCAGCTTTTTGAACTGGAAGTTCCCGAGATTGCGGCAGGCACGGTTGAGATAAAATCAATTGCCAGAGAAGCAGGCTCTCGCTCAAAAGTCGCCGTTGCCTCAACCGAAGAGGGCATTGATCCAATCGGATCATGCGTCGGCCAGAGGGGAACAAGAGTGCAGGCGGTAATTAACGAGCTTGGCGGAGAGAAAATTGATATAATTGAATGGTCAGGCGACCCGGCTAAATTTATTTCAAATGCGCTGGCGCCGGCCAAAGTTTTGAACGTAGAAATTAACGAAGAGCGAAAACTGGCGCAGGTTCAGGTTCCAGAAGACCAACTTTCTTTGGCTATCGGCAAAAAGGGTCAGAACGTGAGACTGGCAGCCAGATTAACCGGCTGGAAAATAGACGTTTTGACGGGAGAAAGAAAAGTAGCTGAAGTCAAAGAAGCTGAAATAAAAAGTGAAGAAAGCGCAGACGCAAAAAAAGAAAAAAAAACTGATGAAAAAATCCTGCCGCAAAGCGGCGAGGATGCTCGAAATTCTAATTCCGCCGAAGGCGGAAAGAATTTCGGCAAAAAAGAAACAAAAAAGACCAAAAAACCAAAAAAAGATAAAAAATAAACCATACGAATTTACGAATCAGTACGAATTTACGAATTTATCCTGAGTTTATCGAAGGATTCGTATATTCGTAAAAATTCGTATATTCGTAAGGAAATTATGCATATAGGAATTATTTTTGCTATTGTGGCAAGTCTAGTAAGCATCGGCTATGCTTTTAATTTGGCTCGCAAAATTGGTCGGGAGCCAGCCGGGCAAGGAAAGATGATTGATATAGCAAAGTATATCAAGGAAGGAGCAACTGCCTTTTTAAAAAGACAGTACTGGACAATAGGGGTAATTGCGGTCGGATTAGCTCTGCTTTTATTTGGGGTTTACGGCTTTACCGGGAGTTGGCAACATGGTTTTCAGGTCTCAATCGCTTTTATATTTGGAGCAGCCTGCTCTTTACTTTCAGGATTCATTGGGATGTGGATTGCCGTTCGGGCAAACATTCGAACGGCTGATGCCGCCCAAACCAGTTTTTCTCGGGCCTTAACCATTGCTCTGCGCGGAGGCGCTGTTTCAGGGATAACAATTGTGGCTATGAGTCTTCTTGGAATTTCCGGCCTTTATCTTATTTATACTTTCTATAATTATCAGGCAACTCAAATTCCTTCTTTGATTGTCGGATTTGGGTTTGGGGCTTCTTTGGTTGCCCTTTTTGCGCAATTGGGAGGAGGAATTTATACCAAGGCGGCTGACGTCGGAGCTGACCTGGTCGGAAAAATTGAAGCGGGCATTCCAGAAGATGACCCCAGAAACCCGGCTGTCATCGCTGATTTAGTTGGCGACAACGTCGGTGATTGCGCCGGTCGTGGAGCAGACCTTTTTGAGTCAACCGCGGCTGAAAACATCGGCGCTATGATTTTGGGAGTCGCTTTGTTTCCCCACTTTGGGATTAGCGGCATTATTTTTCCTTTAGTTGTTCGGGCATTTGGGCTTTTTTCAAGCATTATCGGGGTTTTAGCAGTTAAGCCCAAAGAAACCGATGAGCCGATGAAAGCTTTAAACCGAGGGTATCTCGTAACAAGCGTTTTGGCGGCCATATTTTTTTATTTTGTGACCATGAAGATGCTGGGAAACATTTGGTTTTTTTATGCCGGATTAGTTGGAATTTTGACCAGCGTTGTATTCGTTTATATCACCCAGTATTATACCGAAGCGAAACATCGGCCGGTGAAAGAAATTGTAAAAAGCTCGGCCACTGGTCATGCCACCAATATAATTGCTGGATTTTCGGTGGGGCTGGAGTCAACGGCCGCCACCGTTGTTACGATCTCTTTGGCTTTATTAGCTGCTTATAAATTAGGTTCCATGAGCGGTTTTCAAGGAGGCGGCCTTTTTGGGACGGCGGTGGCAACAATGGGAATGTTAGCCAGCGCTGCCTATGTTTTAGCCATGGATACCTTTGGTCCGATTACCGATAATGCCGGCGGAATTGTTGAGATGTCTGGCGGCGCCGAGGAAACGCGTAAGGTGACGGATAAATTAGATTCGGCTGGCAATACCACCAAGGCCCTAACAAAAGGCTATGCCATGGGTAGTGCTGCTTTGGCGGCTTTTTTGCTTTTCTCGGCTTACTTGGAAGAAGTGCAATTAAAAATTGTCGATCTGGCGAAAGTGGAAGTCTTTATCGGCGGGTTTATCGGCGCAATGCTCGTTTTTCTTTTTAGCTCTTTTGCGATAAGAGCAGTGGGCAAGGCAGCTTCTTATATTATTAATGAAGTCCGCCGGCAGTTTAAAGATGACCGCGGCATAATGGCGGGAACGAGCAAACCGGATTATTCCAGATGTGTTGATATTACCACTAAAGGGGCTTTGAAACAGATGATTTTACCTGGACTTCTGGCGGTTGGCATTCCAGTTGCGACGGGGCTCATTTTAGGAGCAGAAGCGGAGGCCGGATTGATAATGATTGGCACGATTGTTGGAGTGCTCTTGGCAACTTTGATGAATAATGCCGGCGGAGCTTGGGACAATGCCAAAAAATTTATTGAGGCTGGAAATTTTGGCGGCAAAGGAAGCGCGGCCCACGCGGCTTCGGTCACCGGCGACACGGTTGGAGACCCTTTTAAAGACACGGCCGGCCCTTCATTGCATGTTTTGGTTAAACTATTGGGGACTTTGACTTTGGCTCTGGCCGCGTTGTTTATGTAAATATTTTTTAAGTTACTTTTCTGCTAACAGAAAAGTAACCAAAAGATTACTTTGCAGGGCGTAAAGTTTTAAGAAAATCAGGCTCGTTCAGCTAAAATTGCCTCGTAAACTCGCACTCCCCGCTGCGGCGGGAGCTCGCTCGGCAATTTCTTAACGCTTCGCTCGCCGCGATTTTCTGATAAAACTTTCGCCATGCAAGAAAAAATCGCCTCGCCTCGATTTTCTGATTATTTTTGCGCGATGGCGAAATTAAAAAAATAACAAATAAAAAAAAGACCAGTCGCGGCGACTGGTCTTGGCGATTATCATGAATCAGACTGTCCTTTGATTTTCGCAAAAGTGATATCTCGTCTCTTGCAAAATGAATCAAGAAACTCAGAGAATGACTTTTCCATCTTTTTGGTCTGGTAAAGATGAAAAATGACTTTGTCCTGTGGTTTGTCGATTTGATTTTGCGAAGATCGTAAACGCAAACCGGGTTTGAAACTCTCCGCAAAATCAGATGCATATTTGGTCGGGACAGCGACGGTGAATACTGCAAAACGAGAGAGAATTTCTATATCTTTCCCTTTCTTTTTTGCTGGCATATTTTACCCCTCCTTTTAAGAACAAATTTCAGCTAAATTTTAGCTGATACATAAATTTATCATAATCACAAATTTTGTCAAAAAATATGCCTCAAGTAATTTGGATTTTAGTTAATTGCAGCAGCAACAAAGAAGCCGAGTCTGTCGGCAGAAAAATATTGAAAGAACGGTTAGCGTCTTGTTTTGACATTACCTCACGCCATTTGGCTGCCTACTTCTGGCCGCCAAAAAGCGGAAAAATTGAAACCAGCAAAGGCGCCACTTTGATTTTGGAAACTTTTAAAGAAAAATATAGCAGTATTGCCAAAGAAGTAAAGAAGATTCACAGCGATAGATTACCCTTTGTAGGTTTTATTGAAATAAAAGGTATTGCTAAAGAATACATAGATTGGATTAAGGGAGAACTAAAATAATTTTGAATTTTACATTGTCATTTTGAATTTTGATTTTTGCATTTTGATTTAAGCAATTATATGAAAATAGATATTACAAAACTCCCTAAATCCGAAATACAATTAAAAATAGAAGTGCCACCAGATGAATGGCATGAATTTATTGATGAGGCGGCAAAGGAATTGTCGCAGGATTTAAAAATTGAGGGATTCAGGCCCGGCCATGCGCCGGCAAAAATGGTGGAAGAAAAAATTGGGGCAGAAAAATTTTTGGAGCACGCGGCCGAGCATTGCGTTCGCAAATGCTATGTTCGCGCGATTTTGGATAATAATATTGAAGCAATCGGCCGGCCTGAAATTTCTGTTTTAAAAATCGCAAAGGGTAATCCCTTTGAATTTAAGGTTCGCGTGGCGGTGATGCCGGAAGTTAAACTGCCCGATTATAGAAAAATCGCGGCTGATTTAAAAAAAGATAAAAAAGAAGTTTCAGTCAGCGAAGAAGAAATTAAAAAAGCGATTGACTGGCTGCTTAAATCCAGGGCCAAATATATAACTGTGCCTCGGGCCTGTAAAATAGGGGATAGGATTGAAATTGATTTTGAGGGCAAATGCGAAGGCCAAAATTTGCCGGAGCTGACAAGCAAAAACCATCCGGCAATTTTGGGCCGGGGGTATTTTATGCCCGAATTTGAGGAAAGTATTTTGGGTATGAAGGAGAAAGAAGAAAAAGAATTTAAAATAACTTTTCCTAAAGATTTTTCTGCCAAGAATTTAGCCGGCAAAAATGTTGATTTTAAGGCAAAAATGAATTTGGTGCAGGAAGCGCAACTGCCGGAATTTAATGATGAGTTTGCCAAGGGGGTCGGCAATTTTAAAGACGCCTCGGAGCTTAAAACCAGCATAAAAGACGGGTTATTAATAGAAAAGAAAGAGCAGGAAAAAGAACGTTGGAGAGGAGCCTTGATTGAAAAGATTGCCGATTCTTCAAGTATGGAAATTCCCGAGGTTTTAATTGGAGGAGAGACACAAAGAATACTGGATGATTTGAAAGCAAAAGTGGCGCAAATTGGGCTTGAATATGAGAAATATCTGGAAAAATTTAATAAAACCGAAGCAGATTTAATAAAAGAATTTAAGGAAAAAGCGCAAAAAAACGTGAAAAACTTTTTAGTTTTGCAGGAAATTGCCAAACAGGAAAAAATTGAAATAGCTGATGAAGAGTTGAATCAGGAAGTTTCTAAGGCGCTGGCGCATTTTGAAAAGTCGCAGCAAGCCGAGCCGCAAGTTGACAAAGAACAATTTAAGCGCTATACTTCAGACATCCTGAAAAATGAAAGAGTTTTTCAAATATTAGAAAATTGTTGAAAAAATTGGTATTCTGACTTAAGTTACGAATTTACACAAATTTAGCTCTCCGGTGTGAAAATTTAGTATTCCGGCAATGAGGTGGGCGAGCTCACGAATCAGTACGAATAAAAATTCGCGAGGCGCTTCACTACAAAACTTGGTCTACCATCAGCGAGATACAGAGCGCCAGAATTCGTAATAATTTGTAACCCAAGCTAGGATAACAAATAATTATTAGTTTTTTTATCTAACCATTAATTAAAACTTAGGCTTCAATGAATTTGATTCCTACTGTTATAGAAAAATCTCAATTTGGCGAGCGCGCCTATGATATCTATTCCCGGCTTTTAAAAGAAAGGATTATTTTTTTGGGCAGCCCGATTACCGATGCGGTGGCAAATACAATTATTGCCCAGCTTCTCTTTTTGGAAGGCCAGGACCCCAAAAAAGATATCATAATGTATGTAAATACGCCCGGCGGAGTGGTTTATTCGGGCCTGGCAATTTACGATACGATGCAATATGTCAAACCGGACATTTCTATGATTTGCGTTGGCGTGGCAGCAAGCATGGGCGCAGTTTTGCTAACAGCCGGCACAAAAGGAAAGCGTTATATGCTGCCAAATTCGCAGGTGCTTTTGCATCAGGTTATGGGCGGAGCAGAGGGCCAGGCAGTTGACGTTGACATTGCGGCGCGCCAAATCATCAAAATCAAAGACAAATTGAACCAGATTTTGGCAAAGCACACCGGCCAGAATATTAAAAAGATTGAGAAAGATACCGACCGGGATTTTTATATGTCAGCTGAGGAATCAAAGGAGTACGGACTGGTAGATAAGATTATAAAGAGCAAAGCTTAAACTGTAAAAATTAGTGGTTAGAGTCAAAAACAGCTCTAACTATGGACTATTTAGGATATATAATTGCCATTGTCATGGCCCTTGCGGTAGGGTCATTTTTAGGTTATTTGGCTCGTCAGACAATCGCCAAGAAACAACTGGGAACAGTTGAGTCAAAATTAAATAAGATGATTGAAGAAGCGAAGCAGGAAGCGAAAGAGACTTTATTTAAAGCTAAAGATAAGGCAGTGCAAATTATTGAAGAGGCAGAAAAGCAGGAGCGTGAAAGAAAAATGCAGCTTTTAAAGATGGAGGAGCGCCTGGAAAAAAGAGAAGAAAATCTGGACCGCAAAACAGAAGAGGCAGAAAGAAAAATTCAGGATTTGACAGAAAAGGTTGAAAAGGTAAAACAAATTAAGCAGGAACTTGAAGGGTTTGGCCAAAAACAGAGAGAAAACTTGGAAAGAATTTCTGGTTTAAGCCAAGAAGATGCAAAAAAAGAACTTTTGGATTTAATAGAAAAAGAGCACCAGCAGGTTTTGCTTGAAAGAATTAAAAAGCTTGAGGATGAAGGCAGGCAGGACTTAGAAAAAAAAGCCCGTAATATAATAACCTTGGCAATGCAGCGCTACGCCGCTTCCCAGGCAGCCGAAATTTCAACGACCGCGGTTGAGCTGCCGTCGGACGATTTAAAAGGCCGGATTATCGGCAAAGAAGGCCGCAATATAAAAACATTGGAAAAGTTAACCGGGGTTGAGGTTATTGTGGACGACACGCCTGGCGCCATTGTCATATCAGGCTTTGATCCAATCAGGCGGCAGATTGCAAAATTAACTTTGGAAAAATTGATTAGCGACGGCAGAATCCAGCCGGCCAGAATTGAGGAAATGGTTGAAAAAGCGAAAGAAGAAATCGGTAACAAAATCCAGGAAGCCGGCGAGGCTGCAGTTTATGATACGGGAGTGGCCGGGCTTGACCCCAAACTAATTAAAATTTTGGGGCGGTTGAGATTCAGAACCAGCTACGGCCAGAATGTTTTGCTTCATTCAGTTGAGGTGGCTCATCTGGCAGCAGCCATTGCCTCAGAAATCGGCGCTGATGCTTCTTTGGTAAAAAAAGCCGGGCTTTTGCACGATATCGGAAAGGCAATTGACCACGAAATCCAAGGTTCTCACACGGAGATCGGTAAAATGATTTTGGAAAAATTTAATATTTCACCCGATATAATCAAAGCAGTTGTGGCTCATCATGAAGAATATCCTCATGAAAGCATAGAATCGGTTATTGTCCAGGTAGCGGATGCAATTTCTGGCGCCAGGCCCGGAGCCAGAAAAGATACCTTGGAAGCTTATTTAAAAAGACTTGAAGAACTGGAAAAAATTGCTAATTCTTTTGAAGGAGTGGAAAAAACTTTTGCCATTCAAGCTGGCCGGGAAATTCGGGTTTTTGTTCAACCCGAAAAACTTGATGACTTAGCGGCAAGAAAGCTGGCTCGCCAGATTGCAGACAGGATTCAGGAAGAGCTGAAGTATCCTGGGGAGATAAAAGTGAACGTGATAAGGGAAACGAGGATGATAGAATATGCTCGCTAAATTTCGGCTCGGGAACAATTTCCAAAATCGTAAAATTTTCCCCAGCGTGTAAAATTTTACTCGCCAAACCTCCTCGCTCGTCCCGACGATTCGTCGGAACACCATGCCCGCTCGTCGGTTTGAGCGTTTTAAAAATTATTCCCTCGCCTCTTAAGTTTATATTATTATGAAGATATTATTCTTTGGCGATATTGTTGGTAAGCCTGGTCGCCAGGCAATAAGAAAAATTTTGCCCGAGCTTAAAGAAAAATACGAACCTGATTTAGTTTTGGCGAACGGAGAAAATTTGGCGCACGGCAAAGGGATTTCTCATGACAGTATTAAAGAAATGGTTGATGCAGGAATTGACTGGCTGACTTTGGGGAACCATGCTTTTGCAAAAAAGGGCACATTGGACATTTTTGAAGACAAAAAGCTGCCGATTTTAAGACCGGCCAATTGGGGAGAACAAATTCCCGGCCGGGGCTTTGCAGAAATTAATGTCAGGTCTAAAAAGATTCTTTTGATTAATCTGGTCGGCCGCGTTTTTATGCAACAGCAGTTTGATAATCCTTTTATCCTTGTTAAGACTATTTTGGAAGATTATTCATTGAAAAAAAACGCCGGCAGCGAGCATGCTTCAGCAATTATTGTTGATTGGCACGCAGAAGCAACTTCAGAAAAAGTGGCAATGGGCTGGCATCTTGACGGAAAAGTCTCGGCAGTGATTGGCACCCACACCCATATCGGAACAGATGATTGGCGGGTTTTACCTCAAGGCACAGCATATGTTTCTGATGTCGGCATGGTCGGCGTTCAAAATTCTGTCCTTGGCGTAGACAAAGAAATAATTCTTAAAAGATTTTTAACACAGTTGTCTTATCATATGGAAGTAGCAGAAGGACCGGTTTTGGTTAATGCAGTTTTTATAACCCTTGACGACAAAACCGGTTTGGCCCAAAATATAGAGAAGTTAAAGGAAATCATTAAAGTTGATTAAAAATTCACTCTGTTAAATCCCGCCCAGCGGGGAATCGCCAAGCGATTATTTAACAGGATTCACCCCGTTAAATAATTCGCGAAGCGAATTAAAATCTATGATTTTATTTAACAGGGTAAAGGTCAATTTATATAATCTAAATTTTAATTGTAAATTTATGTTTGAGAAATATCATAAAGAAGATTTTGAAGAGGCACAAGAAAAGGCAGAAATAGAAGAAAAGAGATCTGAGGCAATTCCATACTCAACTTATCGCAACATAAAAATGGAGTTAGCACAAATGAGAGCAGAAAGAATTTTAGGGAAAGGTCAAAAAGAAGCCCAGGAATTAAATGAAGAATATGAACGGTTTAAGCAGAATGCTTTAGATGCCGTAGAAGCCCTTGAAACTTTTGAAAGAAAAAAGTTAGGAATGAAAGAAAAAGAGGAGAATTAAGTCTAAAGGTCGAGCTATATAACACATTACAAATACATAACATACAATATTAAACATTTTGTTACATGTTTTATGTTATGTGTTACATAAGAATATGACCAAAGACGAATTAATTGAAGCAGTTGCTTCAAAATGCGCTTGTTCAAAAAAAGCAGCGAGTGAGTGCGTGGATGGGGCGATAGAAATTATTACCAAAGCCATGCAAAAAGGGGATAGAGTTGTTTTGACCGGTTTTGGCGCTTTTCAAGTTTCCAAAAGAGCAGCCAGAAGGGGCGTTAACCCAAAAACCGGCGCGAAGATCCAGATTCCGGCCATGAAAGTTCCCAAATTCAAAGCCGGCAAATCTTTGAAAGATGCGGTGAGGTAATTTTTGTAAAACATTTTGTAAAACAAAAAACCCCTTTTTAGGAGGTTTTTTGTTTTTTTGAGCGGGCGATGGGTTTCGCACCCACGACCTTCTCCTTGGCAAGGAGACGTTCTACTGCTGAACTACGCCCGCTTAAATAGTTAAAAATTAAAAGTGAAAAGTTAAAAATTAAGGTATGTGCTCGGCGCATAATATAATTTGTCGCGAAGTAACACCTAAATTTTACATTTTTAATTTTAAACTTTTAATTTATGTATGTGCCGGGGATCGGAGTTGAACCGATATCTCAGCTTTTTCAGAGCCGCGCCGTGACCACCTTGGCTACCCCGGCAGGAAATCACTTAATGACTGGAGATTTGATAACGCCAAAACAATGAGTACCAAAAGTGAATCCATAACATTTTTCATCAATACTATATTGTGAAAAGAAAGAAGCCTTAGCTCCAGGAATTACTTTCGGCAGTAAAAAAGCCATTAAGATTTTAGCTATTATAATGATAATAAGAATAATTATCAATTTTTTCATAATTGAATTTTGGCTTTAAAATTTGGTGGGCGCTTAAGGGATTGGACCTCAGACCTACTCGGCTTGCCCCGTTAGATAAGGACATTTTCGTGGACAGTGCAGGATTTGAACCTGCGACCCTTGCGGCTTGCCCCGTTAGATATTTCGTGGGCGCGTCCTGACTCGAACAGGAGGCCTACTCGGTGTAAACGAGTCGCTCTAACCAACTGAGCTACGCGCCCAAAATCTAACGGGGTGAATAAGCGCAATGCTCTACCGCTGAGCTAACTGTCCTAATCTAACGGGGTGAATAAACGAGTCGCTCTACCACTGAGCTAAGCGCCCTCTTCGCTTCGCTCAGAGTAAACTAATTTTATCTGAGCAGAATAAATGGTTGAGCTTGCCCTGAGTCCCGAAGGGAACGAAGGGTGCAGTATTCTTGAATTAGTCCGAACGCATTTCGCCGCCTGCGGCGGCGAGGAAAACCCCCCGCGAAAAAATCCAGAATTTGCGGCGAAGCCGCACCGATAACAATTTCCAATTTTTCTTTGGCGGCAATTCAACTAAACAAATTATCTCTATGTTCGCAATTTTCCTGGCTGCTCAACAATCTTTGGCAAACCGAAAAACTGGACGCCGGGCCGAAGTTGTTGCTCTAGCTCAGCCCCCTCATTGTAATTGTAGAGCCCGCGTATGAGTTGGAATGTGTTAACATTTTCTTCACTGCCGGGTAGTTGTTTACCATTATGTTTTTTCGCCTCAGAAGCGAGGAGTTCAAGATTTATGAGAATCAGTTCTCGCGCGTATGGGACCTGTTCAGCTTTTTTCTTATCAATAGTTTTGCCTTTATAAGATTTTCCAATGAGACCAGCCATACTATTCAATGATTCAAAATCACTCTGCTCAACTGGCTTATTCTGTTTTCGTCGCTCAATAAACTCTTTGAGTTTTTTAGGAAAATCTTGTCCGTCAGGCGTTTGTTTCCAGTCACCCGGAATCTCAACAATATTAGGTAGCTTGAAGTTTTCATATCTAACCCTACCACTTACATCATGAACAGATTTATTTTTTTCATACATACCAAAAGCCATCAGGCGCATAGCTTGATCTGCCGCAGAGGCCGCTTTTGGCATATCTGCCTCGCGCTTTTCCGAAACAACTTGTTCAACCAACCTTGTAGCATTTGCCATCATATGCGCTGGACTATAGAAACCGTCCGGAGAAGCTTTTTGTTCTTGAGAAAGCGCGGGGAGGTTTTGATCGACAAACTTTTCTACTGCTTTTATTTGTTTAAGTTCAACTTCGGCACCAGAAACGTCTTTGGATTGCAATTTTTCCTTAACCCCGTTCATGACATTATAGCCACGGTTCATCTCTTGAACTTCCATTTGTTGTTCGGGACTAGGTCCCATTTCGAATCTCATAGTTTTATGCGTATGATTAAAAATTTTTCTTTTCTTCTTTCAAAATCGCCAATTCGTTTTTGCCCCGAAAATACAATACGAATTAGTCGCCGAGCGAAGCGAGGCGAACCTTCAAAACTTGCAATTTCCTTACTGGTGCCCTTTGTTTAAAAATGCGCGAACCTTCTTTGATGGGAACAGATGGCGCGCTTCGCGCGCCAAACTGAACGCTCGGGCGAGGCGGGCAGAAAAAGGGGTGTGGGGAAAATGAATGCCCGCCCCGCCCTCGCTTTCGCCGCCGCCGAATTTCGTGCCAACGAAGTTGGCACGCCGCAAACTAATATATCACAGGTCCGCCTCGAAAAATATTGGAGGTCAATCCCGACTGAAAGAGCACGAGGTAGACGACAAGGAAAATCACAAACCATAGAAACTCCGCAATCAAAATCGAAACAAGCGACTTCCAACCGTGTTTGATTGCCACGATAATTGCCGGGCCAAAAATAACCAACACATACAGCAAAATTATCGTAATGAAACCGACAATGCCAAACACGGGGTCAATATTCATGGAGCGGAGCAAATCGGATTCAAGTAAAAATCTAAGTAGATATGTTAGTCCGACTACCAACACAACGGAAAGCAAGCTTACCGAAGCATTGGTCAAGTTGAATATGCTGATTGAGCTTTGCGGTATTTGGTTCGATATTTGCTGATTTGCTCCGCTCCCAAACTGTCCGCTTTGCCCGCCGTGCCGCTTCAGGAATTTTGCCAAGAAATAAACTCCGGCAAAAATTGCAGCGATAATTAAAATGGTGAGAAGTATGGAGCTGAAATACAACCTAAACCAATTTGTCGCATATTCGCCTTTCACTATAAAACTTTCATTCGGCGCAAGATTTTTTGCTTCCTTTACCAATGGGCCGTATGAGCCGATACTTCCGACGACTTTATCTAAGTCGCGGCTAGATACACTTTGCGGCGCGGCAAGCTCGCTTACCCCCAAACCAGTGGTGTTGTAATTTACAGATGAGCGTTTGCCTTTCAACAAAAGGTCGCTGTCAACATCTACGGCAACTCTGATTTCTTGAATTCTTGAAGGAACTTTCAGGGTTTCAAAATTGAATTTGTAAAGTCCCAGACTTTCGTTCACATATCCTTTTGCGGCATAAGCAACAATAATTGCGGTTGATTTATACGGCTCAACAGAAGTCGGTAGAGTCAAGCGATAAAGATTTCCTGATTTTGTGTATTGAATTTTTTGATACTCGGCTTTGCCATTGCTGTAGCCGTAGTAATAATACCGTTGTGCGTAATCGGGGTCTCGATATTGCAAACAAGGCCGCGCCGGATCGCTGTAATTATAATTGACGCATTCTTGCGGAAGCTTCATTTGATACATCACAATTTCAGACGGAGAAACTTTCGGCATCTCAAAAGAAAATTCGGTAAGCGGTTTTTCCTCGGAATTGGTAATGGCTATCTTCGCGTAAGTAATGGCTTCGCCATTACCGCGGAAGATGACAGTATAAAAATGATTTTGACCAAATAATAATTCGTTTTGAGCAGAAGCTATGCCAGCAAAACCAACCAAAACGAGTACTGAAAGCGACACTAGCGAAATAATTTTTGCAAAAAATTTGTTCATATTTTGTAAGTTAGTTGTTAATAAAAGTATAGCATATTTAAACCGTCAAGTCGTCAATGCTGACGCCAAGGGCTTTCGCTATCTTTTTCAATGTATCAAGGGTTGGGTTTTGATTTTTACCCGCCTCGATTTTGATAATCGTATTGTTGGCGACATCGGCCATTCTCGCCAACTTCTCTTGCGAAAGCCCTTTGGCTTCGCGCATTTTTCTCAAATTTTTTGATATATTTGACATACGCTATCGTAGGAGTAGAATTGAAGTATAGGAATCTTTCCTACACCACTATGATACTACACAATCAAGATTTATACAATATTACAGGGAGTAAAAATTCTGTTGTGCGCGTATGGGCGGGCGGGACAAGCACAACACCAAATTTTCTTGCGGCGCATTTTGCGGAGCAAAATACGAAATTCGGCGGCGGCGAAAGCGAGGGCGGGGCGGGCATTCATTTTCCCCACACCCCTTTTTCTGCCCGCCTCGCCCGAGCGTTCAGTTTGGCGCGCGAAGCGCGCCATCTGTTCCCATCAAAGAAGGTTCGCGCATTTTTAAACAAAGGGCACCAAATTGGACTTCGTGATTTTTTGTGGGGGGAAGCAGGGGTTTGCTCGCCGCGCCTGCGGGCGCGGCTCGCAAGGAATTGGGCGGTAAAATCAAACGGCGGGGCGAAATCCCAAGAAACAATTTTTTCGGAAATGAGGCGGTTCGTCATAACGAAGTTATGAATAAAAATAAATTTTTATTCCAATTTTTTGCGCAAAATATCCCGCTTCGCGGGATTGAGGCGATTTTTCATTCCCTCGCCGAACATAAGCTACGCCAAAATATAAAACTATGAACCCCGTTAGAAATCATATTATTGATTTCACGGGACAATAAAAAGAATTAATTAAAAAAATTATGGAATTACAAAATCATAAAATTTCTAACGGGGTGAATACACCACCACAACCGACAAAATATTTTCTCTACATCCGCAAAAGCACCGATGAGGAAGACCGCCAAGTTTTGAGTTTGGAGGCGCAACTTGCGGAATTGAAAGAGTACGCGGAAAAAGAAAGTTTGGAAATTATAGAAACATTTATTGAAAAGAAAACCGCCAAAGTTCCGGGCAGAGAAATCTTCAATTCCATGCTCAATAAAATTGACGGCGGTCTTCCTCATCTCATCGGGATTTTGGCGTGGCATCCGGACAGATTGTCCAGAAATTCCGTTGACGGCGGGCGTTTGATATATCTTTTGGACACCGGAAAACTGGGCGGGTTGAAGTTTCCGACTTTCGCGTTTGAAAATAACCCAAGTGGAAAATTCTTTCTCGCTATTGGATTATCAAACGCCAAATATTATGTGGACAATCTGGCCGAAAATGTTCGGCGAGGGAACCGCGCCAAGCTGCGGCGAGGCGAATGGCCCGGACAAAAACCTTTCGGCTATGTATACGACCATAGATTGCGCAATATTGTACCGGAGCCGAAAGAGGCAAAAATCGTCAAAAAAATCTACGAGGAGTTTGCGACCGGCAGACATACGCTCAAATCTATTTCGGCTCGCCTCGCCGAGCTTGGCGGCGGAAAAACACGCTCCAACTATTCTATTGAAAATCTTTTGACCAATGACCGCTACATCGGAATTATGCGCTGGGACGGCGAAGCGCACGAAGGCAAATACCGCCCGCTCATAACAAAGCAATTGTTTGCGAAAGTGCAGGAAGTTTTAGCAAGTAGGCGTAAGCCCCGCAAGAGCAAGAAACGGCATGATTTTCCGTTTGTCGGACTTTTCAATTGCTCTTGCGGTTCAATGTTCACGGCGCAATTCGCCAAAGGCAACGGCGGACTTTACCGATATTATCGTTGCACACGCAAACACGGGGCTTGCGCCGAAAAGTATATCCAAGAAAGCGAATTGCAAAAACAAATAATTGAAAAAGCGCAAACAATTGCTTTGCCTGCTGATTGGTCAAAAGAAATGCTGGAAAAATTGGAGCGCGAAGAAAAATCGCAAGCCCAATCAGCAGACGCTTTCGCAGAAGCGAACAGAAAAAAGATGTTCGCCCTTCAAGAAAAACTGGATAAATTGCTTGAAGGATATTTAGACAATCTTATTGACGAGGAAACTTACAAACGGAAAAAAGAAAGTTTGGTGCAACAAAAAATCGCCTTGAAGGGCGAACAGGACACGCTTCTGCGAAAGCGAATGAGCGGGTGGAACGAACCAATGCGAGATTACATAAATACCTTAATTTACGCGGGAAAAATCGCCTCGGAGCAATCTCCGCAAGAGATTGCTCATTTTGCGCAAAAAATTGGAACGAACCGCCTCATTTCCGAAAAAATTGTTTCTTGGGATTTCGTTCCGCCGTTTGATTTTACCGCCCAATTCCTTACGAGCCGCGCCGTTCGGCGCGGCGAGCAAACTATCGCTTTGGCTTCCAAAAAATTAGGAAGTCCAGTTTGGTGCCCTTTGTTTGAAAATAGTCCGAACGCATTTTTGCCCAGAAAATTCCGAGCGGCTTCGCCGCAAGATTTAACAATTTCCAATTTTTCTTTGGCGGCAATTATTAAAAAATCAAATGAACAGGAAAACTAAAAATATAGAAAAAACTTTTTGGGAAAAGATAGCAAACTACTCTTTGCCTAAATCTTTTTCCATATCATTCAGTTCTTTTCTCTCGCGTTCGCTGGCTTCTCGCATGGTATCAAGCCATACTCTCAAGGCTTCGCTGGATTTCTTCATTGCCTCGTCCATTAAAGGGGCTAACTTTTCAAGCACAATCTTTTCAGCTTCTGCCTTATCTTGTGTACTTGCAAGAACATTATCAATCTCTCGCATAATACGATCTTCTTCGTCCATAGCTTCTTGTAGCTCGCGATGTTTTTGGTCCTCTAAATTTTCTGAAGCAGGACCTTTTTCTCCTTTGAATTGTTCGCTCATAGTTTTGTGGTTAAAAATTAAGTTCCCGACCTTTATGATTAAAAATTTTTCTTTTCTTCTTTCAAAATCGCCAATTCGTTTTTGCCCCGAAAATACAATACGAATTAGTCGCCGAGCGAAGCGAGGCGAACCTTCAAAACTTGCAATTTCCTTACTGGTGCGCGGGAGAGGATTTGAACCTCTACGTCCGTGAGGACACAGGCACCTCAAGCCTGCCTGGCTACCAGTTACAGCACCCGCGCCTGCTTACTGTGATTATATTCGATTTTCAATACCTTTTTGATTTTATCGTATTTTCTTAATAGGCAGGGAGCATTTTTTGAATATATTTTAGGCAAAAGTTTTTTGGCCTCATTTTTTGCATATTTAAGCTGATAAGTATTTTTCTTTCCCGATTGATTTATATGGCCTCTAATTTTTAATTTTTTAAAGATTTTTAAGCGTAACCAATCTATATGTTTTTTGCTTGCCGAGATAAAAACTAGGTAGAACATAAAGCTTGAATGCCAGCGTGGATCCCAGTATGAATAAAATGTTCCGTCTCCATCAAAATGACCCCTAAGAAAATCAAAGAAATATTTTTCAGGAATTCTTATTCTACTTATTATTTTTGTTTTTGTTGGAGTGAGGCCGATTGTTAATAGGAAACGATAAAAATTTACATCCCCGAATTGTATTTGAAAATATTTTTTTTCTTTATCCTTTGCTCTAGATTTCTTCCCTATTTTATTTTTTAAGCCCAGACATTTTTTGAAAATCAGAATTAGTTCTCTGTCTTTGGATGTAAAATTTATATGGCGTCCGTCAATGGAGAGGCTGCCATCGGTCGTTAATAGTCCTATTGCATAAGCAAATTTTTTTGTCCAGACGATTTTTACTTTGGATTTGGCATTCATTTCCTTTATTATACCTCAAAGTCAAAGCGTATACCAATTCCGCCACCCGCACGCAATTTATTACTCGGTGGACGTCTGTTCCGGCAGAGTCGCTTCGGGCACAACCGCCTCCGTTTTTTTCATTTTAGCCTGTTTGCCGAATTTGCCGCGAAGATAATAAAGCTTTGCCCGCCGCACTTTTGATTTTTTGGTAACTTCAATTTTTTGAATAGTCGGCACATGCAAAGGAAAAATTTTTTCAATGCCAATACCGCCGGAAATTTTTCGGACCGTTATTGTTGCGCTGATGCCAGAGCCGTGTTTTTGGGCGATGACCAAGCCTTGAAATGTTTGGATTCTTTCCTTGTCGCCTTCCTTTATTTTTTGATGGACAACCACAGTATAGCCAGGTCTGATTTCAGGGAGATTTTTTTTCAATTGTTCGTCAATCATTTTCATAACCAGGTAGTAGAAATTCGACAATTTAAAATTTATGGCTGCCAGGCAGAAGTCGAATTTCACTACCTGGCAAAGGATATAAAAAACAGTCTTTCTATAAAATACTGTCTTAATTATATTGACTTTGGGATTTTAGCACAAATATCATTTTGTTTCAAGGGTATCTAGAATTCGTTTTAAATCTGGGGGTAAGGGTGAATTAAATTCTTTTGTTTGTCTATTGGGTAGCTGCAGTTTCAAATAACAGGCATGCAGAAATTGCCTTTTTAAGCCCGCTGGTACAAGAGATTTGCGCGGCCCGTATTTTGGGTCTGCGGCAACCGGATTGCCGATCCAGGCCAGATGTACCCTAATTTGATGCATGCGGCCGGTTTTTGGCTGTGCTTCTATCAGAGTAAAATCTTTGAATTCGCGTAGGACTTTATAATATGTAATTGCTTCACGGTCCGTAGGCGTGACGCTGACGCGTTGTTTTGTCGGGTCGGATTTTGAACGGGTGATAAACGTTTTAATTTGACCGCTTGACTCTTTTGGGTGGCCTGCCACCAATGCAATATATTTTTTAATAACTTTTCTTTCCTGAAATTGTTGTTTCAACCAATGAAACGCAAAATCATTTTTTGCGATAATTATCAAACCCGAAGTATCTCTGTCAAGACGATGAACAATGCCAGGCCGCAGATTCTCTTGTCCTGAGCCTAGCTTACCCTGAGCTTGTCGAAGGGAAGGGTCGCCGACATCTTTGAGTAGGGGATAGCGGGCGAGCAGGCCGTTGACCAGCGTGCCGTTTTTTTGGCCGGCAGCCGGATGAACCATCAGCCCGGCCGGCTTATCAATCACGATTACGTCTTCATCTTCGTAGATGATGTTTAATTTTATTGAAGGGTCCGGTTCAAGCGAAATTTGGGGCGGCGGCAAAATCTGGGTTTCAATTTTATCATTTTCTTTTAAAATATAACTGGGTTTCTTTATTTCCTGGTTGACTAAAATTCGGCCTTCTTTAAATTGTTTTTTCAAATAAGCCCGCGAATAGTTGGCTCTCTGTGTCAGGATGAACTTATCAAGTCGTAGCCCAGCTCCCCTTTTTTTGATAATAAATATTTTCCTCACAAATAAATCCATTTTTCATTTTTCTATGATACTACGTAGTATCATAGAATTTTAAAAAATAGATGATTAGATTAAGCCCTGTGACAAACTGACGATTTTGTAACCCTGATTTTCTATATAAGTAAAAACTTCGTCTAGGATATTGCCGGTTATGTTATCGCCCATATGCATTAAAATTATGGCGCCGGGCTTGAGATTTAAATAAATTCTTTCTTTGGTCTGTGTCTCTGTTTTGTCTGACATCCAGTCAAGCGCATCCAAAGTCCAGAAAACCGACTGATAACCGTTCTCTTTGGCAATCTCAAGCACATGGCTATTGCGGTCGCCGTAGGGCGGACGGAAATAAGGCTTGGTGGTTTTTTGGATTAGGCCACTGATAATTTGTTCCGCTTTGTCCAATTCTTCTTTTATTTGTTCGTCGGTTATCTGCGTCAAATGAGGGTGAGAATAGGTATGATTAAAAATTTCGTGTCCTTCGGCGGCAATCTGTTTTATGAGTTCCGGATTTTTCTCGGCGAATTTACCTGTGCTAAAAAATGTTAATTTAAGATTGTGTTTTTGAGCAACCTCTAAAATTTTCTGCGCGGAATTTGTTCCAGCGCCGGCATCAAAAGTAAAAATAACTTGTTTTTTGGCAGGATTGCCGCGGGAGATTTCGCCCTTGACGACAAACGGGGAAGTGGAAGTGGGAATTTCGTTTTCCGATGTCTGGGGCAGGGTTGAGGCGTCGTTTGAAGATTTGGGCGAGCCAGGCGTCTCGGTCTGTTTTGCCTGCCAATAAAAAACACCCGCCAATAGGACGGCGGTTATCAAAAACAAAATAAAAATTGCAGATTTTTTTGATTTCATTTAAGCGGGCAATA